>Ga0182736_1000139_pt1 | contig 141670 bp, 120 predicted proteins | sample eDN5th30CKraftBY_FD_128882 | JGI IMG/M metagenome (GOLD analysis project Ga0182736, IMG submission 128882) | Enriched backyard soil microbial communities from Emeryville, California, USA - eDNA 5th pass 30_C Kraft BY (version 2) (version 2) | ecosystem: Environmental > Terrestrial > Soil >... | reverse complement strand
GTCGGTGGCGGTCATCGGAATCGCGCGATCGAGCGGCTGCAGAAACGAATGCACGATGCCTTCGTTGCGCGCCGAATCGACATCCCATGCGCAGTTCTCCATGAACCAGCCCGGCCGCAGAAACGTGACGGGAACAGGCTGCTTGCGAAGCGCTTCTTCGAGCAGCGTGCGCTGCGTAAGAAGATTGATTTGAGCGGCTTGCGCGCCGATCGTCGACAGGCACACGATCCGGCGCGGCCTGGCACGCGCGATGGCCGCGACGATCGCATCGATGACTTCGCGCGCTTCCGGAAAACCCGGCGCGGGATCGAATTCCGGCGGCGGCAGAACGAACACGGCTTGCGCGCCTTCGAAGGCGCGAGCGAGCGCATCGGCATCGGTCATCGTGGCGCGTGCGAGTTCGCAGCCGCTCGCCGACCAAAGCGCGCCCTTCCTCTCATCGCGCACGACGGCGCGTACGGGCTTGCCCGCTTTCAGCAGCGCGTTTGCGAGCGCACCGCCGACTTGTCCTGTGATTCCCGTGACGACATACATGATCCGGCTCCTTTCTCGTGATGCGTTTGACTTCGACGGATCGAATGTTATGGCGCTGCGTCGCGAAGAAAAATGGCCCGCGCGTCATGAGATTGATGACACCGCGTCATAGGTTGAACCTATGCCCGGCACATGAAAGCGATATTTCCGCCCCGCCCGATATTTCTCTAAAGTCGTAATTCACCGGCCCCGCCCGGCAATGGAGACGACACAATGAAAACAGAGCGCGCCGTCGATATCGTTGCGCCCACATCCGTCGCGGCCCTCGCGGCCACACTCGATCACGATGCCGCCCCGCATGAAGGGGATGCCCTTCCGCCGTTGTGGCACTGGATCTTCTTCCGGCCCATTGCAAAACAGTCGCTCATCGCGGAAGACGGTCATCCGAAGAAAGGCGGCTTTCTGCCCGATCTCGGTTTGCCGCGCCGCATGTGGGCCGGCGGACGCCTGCGCTTCCCCGCGCCGGTGATCGTCGGTGAACGCATTACGCGCGAATCGACGATTCTCAATGTCAGCGAGAAGCAAGGACGCACCGGCAAGCTCGGCTTCGTGACAGTCAGGCATCGCATTTACCGCAGCGATGCCACCGCGATCGAGGAAGAGCACGACATCGTGTATCGCGAGCCGGCAGCGCCCGGTGCGCCCGCGCCCGCTCCGGTCGCCGCGCCTCGCGATGCGCAATGGCAACGCGACCTCGTTCCCGACGAGACATTGCTGCTGCGCTATTCGGCGCTCACCTTCAACGCGCATCGCATTCACTACGACAAGCCTTATGTGACGCAAGTCGAAGGTTATCCGGGACTTGTCGTGCATGGGCCGCTCATTGCCACCTTATTGATGGACCTGCTGCGCCGCGAGTTGCCCGACGCGACCGTCATCGACTTCGCGTTCAAGGCGCAGCGCCCGTGTTTCGCGGGCAATACGCTGCATCTGTGCGGGCAGCCATCGGCGGATGGCAGGACTGTCGAACTCTGGTCGAAGGATCACGAAGGCTGGCTCGGCATGACGGCGCGCGCCACGCTCGGCTGACGATCTCCACACATCCGCAGGCACATCATGATCGAATCGACATCCGACGCTTATCAGGACATTCGTGAGGCCGTGCGCGATCTCTGCGGCCAGTTCACCGGCGAATACTTTCGCAAGATCGACGAAGCACGCGGTTATCCCGAAGCATTCGTCGATGCCCTCACGAAAGCGGGCTGGCTCGCCGCATTGATTCCGCAGGAATACGGCGGCTCGGGTCTGGGGCTTACCGAAGCGTCCGTCATCATGGAAGAGATCAATCGCTCGGGCGGCAATTCGGGCGCGTGTCATGGGCAGATGTACAACATGGGCACGTTGTTGCGTCACGGTTCGACGGAACAGAAGAAACGCTACTTGCCGAAGATCGCATCGGGCGAGTTACGTCTGCAATCGATGGGCGTGACCGAACCGACCACCGGCACCGACACGACAAAGATCAAGACGACCGCGGAAAGAAAAGGCGATCGTTATGCGATAAACGGCCAGAAGGTGTGGATCTCGCGCGTGCAGCATTCGGATCTGATGATTCTGCTCGCGCGCACGACGCCGATGGCAGACGTGAAGAAGAAGAGCGAAGGCATGTCGATCTTCATCGTCGATTTGCGTGAAGCAATCGGCAATGGCCTCACGGTGCAGCCGATCCTCAACATGGTGAATCACGAAACCAACGAGCTCTTCTTCGACAATCTGGAGATTCCTGCCGAGAATCTCATCGGCGAAGAAGGCATGGGTTTCAAGTACATACTCGATGGCCTAAACGCCGAACGCACGCTGATCGCGGCGGAATGCATCGGCGATGGCTACTGGTTCATCGACAAGGTCACGCAGTATGTGAACGATCGAATCGTGTTCGGGCGTCCCATCGGGCAGAATCAGGGCGTGCAGTTTCCGATTGCGCGCGCGTACGTCAATGTCGAAGCCGCGAACCTGATGCGCTTCAAGGCATGCGAACGCTTCGACGCGCACAAGCCTTGCGGCGCGCAGGCGAACATGGCGAAGCTGCTCGCCGCCGATGCATCGTGGGAAGCGGCCAACGCCTGTCTGCAATATCACGGCGGCTTTGGCTTCGCGGCGGAATACGATGTCGAACGCAAATTCCGCGAGACGCGTCTGTATCAGGTCGCGCCGATTTCGACCAACCTGATTCTCTCTTACGTCGCCGAGCATATCCTCGGCCTGCCACGTTCGTTCTGAAGGAGGCCGGTCATGCGCCCGCTGCAAGGCATCAAGGTCGTCACGTTCGAGCATGCAATTGCAGCGCCCTTCTGCACGCGTCAGCTCGCCGATCTCGGCGCGCGCGTCATCAAGATCGAGCGTCCAGGCACAGGTGATTTCGCTCGCAACTATGACGAACGTGTGTCGGGACTCGCATCGCATTTCGTGTGGACGAACCGCTCGAAAGAAAGCGTGACGCTCGACGTCAAGCATCCTGAAGCACTCGATGTCGTGCACAAGCTGCTCGCCGATGCCGATGTATTCGTGCAGAATCTCGCGCCCGGCGCGGCGCAACGGCTCGGCCTCGATTACGACGCGTTGAAGGAGCGCTATCCGCGGCTCATCGTGTGCGACATTTCCGGCTATGGTTCCGATGGCCCGATGCGCGACAAGAAAGCGTATGACTTGCTGATTCAAAGCGAAGCGGGTTTTCTGAGCATCACGGGTTCGGAAGGCGCACCGGCGAAAGCAGGCTGCTCGATCGCAGATATCGCCGCCGGCATGTATGGCTACACGAACATACTCGCGGCGCTCATCGAACGCGGACGCACCGGGCGCGGCAAACGCATCGACATTTCGATGTTCGAAAGCATGGTCGAATGGATGGGCTATCCGCTCTATTACGCGATCGACGGTCAGACGCCGCCGCGCAAGGCGGGCGCATCGCACGCGACGATCTTCCCTTACGGCCCTTTCCCCGCAGGCGATGGCAAGACCGTCATGCTTGGCCTGCAAAACGAGCGCGAGTGGAAGAAGTTTTGCGAAATCGTTCTTCGTATGCCCGAGCTTCAGCGCGACGAGCGCTTCTGTGCAAACAGCCTTCGCGCGCAGCATCGCGACGAGTTGATGCGCCTCATCGTCGATGCATTCGCCTCATTGACGGCCGCACAGGTCATCGAACGGCTTGAAGAAGCGCGCATCGCGAATGCGCAGATGAACGACATGCACGATGTCTGGAAGCATGAACAGCTCGAAGCGCGCAATCGTTGGACACAGGTCGATACGCCCGCCGGCAAGATTCCCGCGCTCTATCCGCCCGGACGCTTCAGCGCCGATGAACCGCGCATGGACGCCGTGCCCGCGCTCGGCGAGCACACGGAATCCGTGTTGCGCGAACTGGGGCTGAACAGCGAAGCCATCGAACGCTTGCGCGCGGCGAAGGCGATCTAGGTTCGTCGCATCGTCACGCCTTGCCAGCGATCGCGGTCAATGTGCTCGGCGATCAACTCGATCAACGTCTCGCGCACGGCGACGGTCGCTGAGTTCATCGGCGCATCGTTGGGCCAGCAAATGCTGGCCGGGCGCCTGATGATCGGATCGACGATTCTGCGCATTTTCGGCAGCAACGCCTCGTTCCATTGCACGATCGCGGACGAAGGCAGAATCGTGCAGGCTCTGCCCGAATGCGCGATAAGCAAAAGCGATGGCAACGAGTCGATATCCGCAACGATGTTCAGCTCGACTTTCTCGCTCGCGAACGTGCGCTCGATCAGCAAGCGCAAGCCATTCGATGCGCCGGGCGCGACGAGTTTCACGCCCGCGAGCTTCGCAAGCGGACATGTCGATGCGCGCGGCGAGATGCCGCCGCCCGGCTCGCCCGCAAGATAAAGCGTTTCGTCGAGCACGGGCAACGCGGTGATGCCGGGTGTATCCGATTCACGAAACAGAATCGCGAGGTCGAGCCGGCCATTGGCAAGCAACTCGTTCAGATAGCCGCTCATGCTTTCGAAGAACTGCAGGCGTATGCCGGGATACCGGTCCTGAATGCGCTCGAACAGGGGCACGGCGAGAACGGATGCCATCGTCGTCGGCAGGCCGACCGCCACGGTGCCGGATTCCGCGCCCGCGCCCTTCGTCACTTCCTGTTTGAGCTGCTCCATTTGCCGCAGCACGACTCGTGCATGCCGATAGAGCGCGTCGCCCTCGGCCGTGGGGGTGACGCCATGATTGCTGCGCAGAAGGAGCGTGACGCCGAGTTCCTCTTCGAGCCGCGCCATTTGCTGGCTGAGCGAAGGCTGTGCCACGTAGAGCTTTTCCGCTGCTTTGCCGAGACTGCCGTAATCGACGATGCTGACGAAGTAGCGAAGCTGGCGAACATCCATATGAGGGTGCGAGGATCGAAGTCAGGGCGCGCTCGTGAGCGTCTGGCGCCGGTCGCCTATTCTATAGCTCGCATCGTCATACGAATCGATTCGCTTCGCTCAGGGCGCATCAATGCCCCGGTCCGTTCGGTTCGATGCAGCTCGACACGAGCGTGCTGTTTGTGCCGGCTTCCGATGCCCGCTATCGCGCACGCCGCTTTAAGCTCATGGCTTGCGTAGCCGCCCTGTTCCTGCCCATGGCGTCCTCCTTCTGCGTTATTCGAAAACGCACGCCGGATAACTTCGATAGCACGCCCGCGACGATTTTAGCCCGGCGATCGCTTGAGACGCATCGACACCGAAAAGCGCTCTGCGGGATGCACCGTCACCGATATCTCGAACGTCGCGCCGCTCGCGTCGAGATAGCGGCGCACGATTTCCAGCGCCGCCGTTCCCGCCTCGACGCGCAGGCGTCTCGCCATCTCCGCCGATACGGCAATGGCACGCACGTCCTGCTGAATCTCGTCGCCTCCGCGAAGCTCGCGAAGGTTTCGATGTGCTGCGTCGACTGCACGACGCGCGATCTCGTTTCGGAAGTGCTGTTCTCGTTCATCAAGCTCGTGATGAAGCTCGCGCCGCTCGGCACGTTCGGCGCGGTCGCGTATTCGGTGGGCAGCAACGGCACGGCAGTGCTGATCGCGCTGGCGCAGCTCGTCGTGAGTTTCTATGCGGTGGTCGTACTCTTCATCGTCGTCGTCATGGGCATCATCGCGAAGCTCGCGGGCTTCAGCCTGTGGCGCTTTCTGCGCTACATCAGAGACGAGATCTTCATCGTGCTCGGTACTGCGTCGTCGGAAAGCGCACTGCCGCGTCTTCTGATCAAGCTCGAACGGCTCGGCTGCGCGAAGCAGACGGTCGGACTCGTGCTGCCCACAGGCTATGCGTTCAATCTCGATGGCACGTCGATCTTCATGTCGATGGGCGTCATGTTCATCGCGCATGCTTATGGCGTGCCGATCACGCTGGAACATCAGATCGGCATTCTGCTGCTGATGCTGCTGACGTCCAAAGGCGCAGCCACGGTTTCCGGCGGATCGTTCGTGGTGTTCGCAGCGACCGTCACGTCGACGGGCATCCTTCCCGTCGAAGGACTCGCGTTGATCTTTGGCGTGTACCGCTTCATGTCGATGGCAATCGCGACGTGCAACACCATCGGCAACAGCCTTGCGACGGTCGTCATCGCGAAGTGGTCGCGCACGTTCGATGCGGCCGTCAGCGAACGGCATCTTTATCCGGAGCGCTATCCGGAGATCGCCGAAGCAGACCGGCGGCTCGCGGACGGCAATCTTCTCCCCGAAGACATGAACGACGCGAATCCTCATCCGGACGGTATCCCGCTAAAAACGGCGCGATGATTCTCGCAGCGCGGCAATCGCCGCGCTTTTTTTCACTTCGCTTATCATCGGAAAACCGCGCATCGAACGTGCTGGATGAGCAACCGCAACGGAGGTCGCATGCCACCGCTACGCGCAATCCATCTGCTGCAAACGAAGGAAGGCTCCCGTCTGCATGGCGCCGGGCTCGACCGGTGGCGCCGCTGGGGCCCGTATCTGAGCGAGCGTCAATGGGGCACCGTTCGCGAGGATTACAGCGAATACGGCACGGCGTGGGACTACTTTCCGCACGACCATGCGCGCAGCCGCATGTATCGATGGGGCGAGGACGGTATCGCGGGATTCGGCAACGACCCGCTCGACTGGTGCGTGTCGCTCGCGTTGTGGAACGGCCGCGATCCGATCATCAAGGAGCGGCTTTTCGGTCTCACGAACGAGCAAGGCAATCACGGCGAAGACGTAAAGGAACTGTACTTCTATCTCGACGGCACGCCGACGCATTCGTACATGAAGATGCTGTACAAGTATCCGCACGATGCGTATCCGTATCAGCAACTCATCGACGAGAACAAACGGCGCGGTCCCGATCAGCCCGAATACGAACTGCCCGACACGGGCGTATTCGATTGCGACCGTTACTTCGATGTCTATGTCGAATACGCGAAGCACGCGCCCGATGACATCGTGATGCGCGTGACCGTCGAGAATCGCGCGGACGAAGCCGCGACGCTTCATCTCTTGCCGCAATTCTGGGCGCGCAACCGGTGGGCGTGGTCGAGCAAATGGGGCAAGCCGTCGCTGAAGCTCGAACACGATGCGCGCGAAGGTGCCCGCGTCATCGCGCACAATCCGTCGCATGGCGAGATGGATGTCACGGCTTCTGCGCAAGCGCCGGTCGAATGGATTTTCTGCGAGAACGAGACGAACGTTCGTCGCATATACGGCATCGAAGGCGCGGGGCCGTTCAAGGATGGCTTCAACGACTATCTCGTCGAAGGCGACGAACAGGCGATACGCCGCGATCGCGGCACGCGTTGCGCCGCGCATGTGCATCTGCAACTCTCACCGCATGAAAGTTCCGTGATGTACTTGCGCTGGCGTCCGGCATCGGTTTCGAACGATCCGCCGCTCGACCTGGCCCAGCTTTTCGCGCGTCGCGAAGCGGAAGCCGACGAGTTCTATGCGACGCTGCAACACGATATCGACGATGCCGACGCGCGTCTCGTGCAACGCCAGGCGCTCGCCGGCATGCTATGGACGAAGCAGTATTATCAGTTCGACGTCACGCGCTGGCACGACGGCGATCCGGGCCAGCCCACGCCGCCGAAAGAACGGCGGCATGGCCGCAATGCTGACTGGCGGCACATGTGCAACGGCGACATCGTATCGATGCCGGACAAGTGGGAGTATCCGTGGTACGCATCGTGGGACCTTGCGTTCCATGCGGTCGCGTTCGCGACGATCGATCCCGACTTCGCGAAGAAGCAATTGCTGTTGCTCGTGAAAGAACGCTACATGCATCCGAACGGGCAATTGCCCGCTTATGAATGGGCATTCGGCGATGCGAACCCACCCGTTCACGCATGGGCGACATGGCGCGTGTTCGAGCTCGATCGCGAGATGACCGGCATCGGCGATCACGCGTTCCTCGAGGTCATGTTCCACAAGCTGCTGCTCAACTTCGCGTGGTGGGTGAACCGCAAGGACGCCGACGACCGCAATATCTTTCAGGGCGGATTTCTCGGCCTCGACAACATCGGCATCTTCGATCGCTCGCAGCCGCTGCCGACCGGCGGACGTATCGATCAGGCCGACGGCACCGCATGGATGGCATCCTACGCGCTCGACCTCATGCAGATCGGCCTCGAACTCGCGATGACGAACGAATCGTATGTCGAGATCGCGGTGAAGTTCTTCGAGCACTTCCTGTATATCGCGGAAGCCGTGAGCTGCGGCGAAGTCTGCAATACCGGCCTATGGGACGGCAGCGACGAATTCTTCTACGACGTACTGCATCTGCCGAACGGCGCGCGCGTGCCCATGCGCATTCGATCGATCGTCGGACTGATTCCGCTCTTCGCCGTTCATGTGCTCGAGGAAAGCGTGTACGGCGACTTGCCCGGACTGCGTGAACGCCTCGTATGGTTTCTCGATCATCGGCCGAACCTTGCGAAGCTCGTATCGCGCTGGACCGAGCCTGGCAAAGGCAACACGACTTTGCTTTCGCTCTTGCGCGGACATCGCATGAAAGCGCTGTTGCGCCGCACGCTCGATCAAGCGGAGTTCCTGTCGGACTATGGCGTACGCGCGTTATCCCGCGTGCATTGCGACAAGCCTTATGTGTTCGATCATGATGGCGTGAACGTCTGCATCCGGTACTTGCCCGCGGAATCGGATTCGCGCGTATTCGGCGGCAATTCGAACTGGCGCGGGCCGATCTGGATGCCGGTCAATTACTTGTTGATCGAATCGCTTTACGAGTTTCATCGCTACTACGGCGATGATTTTCGCGTCGAGCATCCGACGGGATCGGGCAAGTTTCATTCGCTGAACGAAATCGCCGACGATCTCTCACGGCGCATCAGCATGCTCTTTTTGAAAGACGAAGAAGGCAAGCGTCCTGTGATGGCCGCGTATCCGATGCTGCAAGCCGATCCGCGCTCGCAGGATCTCATTCTCTTTCACGAGTACTTTCATGGCGACAACGGGCGCGGTGTCGGTGCGTCGCATCAGACTGGATGGAGCGGGCTCGTTGCGCTGCTGCTGCAACCGCGTCTGATGAAGTTATCGCACGTGGGGCCGGAAGCGCCCGTCATGGCCGTGCGTCTGCATGAAGAAGCGAGCGCCGAGATGGGACGCTAGCGCGTCATGAAGCAATCGACTTCGAATGCGTAGCTGCCGAAACAGAAGCCGCCTGTCCCTCGCTTTCGATGACACATTTTTCTGATGCGCGGGGTACCGCCGGAACGTTTGTACCATGCGGATGCGGACGATGAAAACATTCTCGCGGATCTGATTTTCGCGCTGGAAATTCTGGCGCTCGCCTATACTTGAATCGTCGGTTCGCGTGTTTCTTTCATGTCCCCAGAGAACCGGAGGACGTCATCATGTTCAACCATCTGCTGGTTCCCACTGACGGGTCCGCGCTCTCCGAAGCGGCTGTCCGCATGGCGGTCTCGCTCGCCAAAGAGAACAGTGCGCGCATCACCGGTCTTTATATGGTGCGGCCATTTCATATGACCGTTTATAGCGCCGAGATGGTCGGCGCAAGTCAGGATGAGGCGCACGCCGCAGATCAGGCCCGCGCGCGGCAATATCTCGAGAATCTGCGAAGTATCGCCGCCCAGGCCGGCGTCGCTTGCGATACGGAAGCGCCGACGGGCGCGCATCCGTATGAGGCGATTCTCGATACGGCGAAAGCGCGGCACTGCGATCTCATCGTGATGGCGTCGCATGGGCACGGCGGAATTCGCGGGCTATTGCTCGGGAGTGAAACGCAGAAAGTGCTTACACATAGTCATTTGCCGATTCTGGTGGTGAGGCCGCCGGAGTGATGCGTCCGCCGTCCTACCGCTCCAGATTCCCGAAACAGACATACTTCGCTTCGAGATACTCCTCGACTCCCGACGATGCCCCTTCGCGCCCCATGCCCGATTCCTTGATCCCGCCGAAGGGCGCAACTTCGTTGAACACGAGGCTGTCATTCACGCCGACGACGCCGCATTCGAGCGCTTCCATGACGCGGAATGCGCGGCTGATATCGGCGGTATAGAAGTACGCCGCGAGCCCCGTGCGCGTATCGTTCGCGAGCGTGACGACGTCGTCCTCGTCCCTGAACGGCAGCACGCTCGCAATCGGGCCGAGCACTTCGTCGCCGCATACGCTCATCGACGGATCGACGTTCGTCAGCACCGTCGGCCTGAAGAAGTTCGATCCCGGCGCGACGCGCGAGCCGCCCGCTGCGATCTTCGCGCCGAGCCTGACCGCTTCGTCGACGAGACTTTCGATGCGCGTCACCGCCGCATCGCCGATAAGCGGGCCGATCTGCGCGCCCTCGTCCAGCCCGTCGCTCACCTTCAGCAACGCGACCTTGGACACGAGCTTGGCGACGAAAGTCTCGTACACGTCCTCATGCACGAAGAAGCGGTTCGCGCACATCGCCGCCTGGCCCGAATGACGAAACCGCGCATCGAGCGCGCCCTTCACGGCGAGGTCGATGTCCGCGTCGTCGAACACGATGAAAGGACAGTTCGCCCCCAGTTCGAGCGACATCTTCTTCACGGTAGGCGCGCATAAAGTCATCAGCCGCTTGCCTTCCTCGATGGAACCGGTGAACGATACTTTCCTCACGTCGGGGCTCGCAAGCAGCGTGCTGCGAACCGGTTCGCCCTCGCCCGTCAACACGGAGAGCACGCCGCGCGGCAAGCCCGCGTTCTCGCCGTGCACGCACAGCGCGAGCGCGGAGAATGGCGTCTGCGGATCGGGGTGATGGATGACCGTGCAGCCCGCCGCGAGCGCAGCGCCGACGCGTCGTGCAACCATCGACGAAGGAAAGGTCCATGACGTGATCGCGCCGCACACGCCAATCGGCTGATGCAGCACACGTATGCGTTGATTGCGTCGCGGCGCGGGAATGTTGTCGCCGTAAATGCGGCGCGCTTCCTCGGCGAACCAGTCGAGATAATTCGCGGCCTGCGTGATTTCGGAGCGCGCTTCGTGCAGCGGCTTGCCTTGTTCGCGGCAGAGGATGATGGCGAGATCGTCGCGATGATGTTCGACGAGGCGCGCCCACTCTCTCAGCACCGACGCGCGCTCGCGACTGCTCCAGCTGCGCCAGTCCTGCAGCGCCGCGTGCGCGCACTGGATGGCCTCCGTCACCTGCTCGTCCGTGACCTGCGGCACCGAGCCGATGATTTCTTTAGTGGATGGATTGATGATAGACACGCGCGGCAGCGAAGTATTGTCGATCCACGCGCCGCCGATATACGCCGATTGTTCGAAAAGACTGGGGCACTGCAGTTCCATGGCTCGCTCCAATGCGTTGGCGCTTCGTGCAATCAGGTGCATCGAGCTTAACGCATTTTCCACTCGCCATTCGGACGCGCGCGGCATCCCGGGTATACGAATACTGCGCGCGCCGCTCACTCAACATCACATCAATGGCTCGCGCCCTCCACCGCGCCGATGCCCGTTTCGGAGCGCACGGTCTGCGCTTCGAAGCCTGCTTTATCGACACGCGCACGCGCCGATTGATCGGTTACGGAGAAGAGCCAGATGCCGATGAAACCGATCGCCATCGAGAACAGCGCAGGCGATGCATACGGGAACGGCGCATCCGCGTAGTGGAACACATCGACCCATACCGCTTTGGAGAGGACCGTCATCACGACCGCCGAAAGCAGGCCGAGAAAGCCGCCGATTGCCGCGCCGCGCGTCGTGCAGCCGCGCCACAGGACCGACATGAAGAGCACCGGAAAGTTGGCGGACGCCGCGACCGCGAACGCGAGCGACACCATGAACGCGATGTTCTGCTTCTCGAACACGATGCCGAGCACGACCGCGACGATGCCGAGCACGATCGTCGTGATGCGCGACACCTTCAGTTCGCTCTTGCTGGACGCCTTGCCCTTCTTGAACACGGTCGCATAGAGATCGTGCGACACCGCCGATGCACCCGCGAGCGTCAGGCCCGCCACCACTGCGAGGATAGTTGCAAACGCAACTGCCGAGATGAAGCCGAGGAACACGTTGCCGCCGACCGCGCTCGCGAGATGCACCGCCGCCATGTTCGTGCCGCCGAGCAGCTTGCCGCCCGCATCCTTGAACATCGGATTGGTGCTCACCAGCACGATCGCGCCGAAGCCGATGATGAACGTGAGTATGTAGAAGTAGCCGATCCACGTCGTCGCCCAGAACACCGACTTGCGCGCTTCCTTCGCGTTGGGCACGGTGAAGAAACGCATCAGGATATGCGGCAGACCGGCCGTACCGAACATGAGCGCGATGCCGAACGAGATCGCCGAAATCGGATCCTTGATGAAGTTGCCCGGACCCATGATCGACGCCTTCTTCTCGTGCACGTCGACGGCCTTCGCGAAGAGCGCCTCGGGGCTGAAGTGGAATTGCCACAGCACCATGAACGCCATGAACGAAGCACCCGCAAGCAGCAAACACGCCTTGATGATCTGCACCCACGTCGTCGCGGTCATGCCGCCGAAGAGCACGTACACCATCATCAGCGCGCCGACGATCACGACCGCGATCCAGTATTCGAGCCCGAACAGCAGCTTGATGAGCTGTCCCGCGCCGACCATCTGCGCGATCAGATAGAACGCGACGACCACGAGCGTGCCCGATGCAGCGAACGCGCGAATCGGCGTCTGCTTGAAGCGATACGCGGCGACATCGGCGAATGTGAAGCGGCCGAGATTGCGCAGACGCTCCGCCATCAGGAACGTGATGATCGGCCAGCCGACGAGAAAGCCGATCGAATAGATCAGCCCGTCATAGCCATTGCTATAAACCGCCGCCGAAATGCCGAGAAACGACGCCGCCGACATGAAGTCGCCCGCGATCGCAAGACCGTTTTGAAAGCCCGTGATGCCGCCGCCCGCCGTGTAGAACTCGGCCGCGGAACGCGTCTTCTTCGCGGCCCATTTGGTGATGAAGAGCGTCGCGATCACGAACGCGATGAACATGCAGATCGCGGTCCAGTTGGTCGCCTGCTTGACCGCCTGACCGAGATCGCCGCCTGCTGCAAATGAACTCGCGGACGCCGCGAAAAGCGCGCCCGCCGTGACGATGCGTTGCGGCTTCATGCGGCCTCCCGCTTGATCTTGTCGGTGAGTTCGTCGTACGTGCTGTTGGCGTGGCGCACATACAGCCCCGTGATGACGACCGTGAACACGATCACGAACAGGCCGATCGGCATGCCCCATGTCATGACGCCCGCGCCCATCTTCGCGGCGAGCAGATCCTTGTTGAATGCGATGAGCAGCACATAGCCGTAATAGACGACCAGCACGAGTGCCGTCAGCGTCCAGCCGAGCTTCGAGCGCTTTCGCACCAGTTCGCCGTAAGCGGCGCTCGACTTTATTTTCTCTACGATCTTCAGATCCATTTCCGTCGTCTCCTGCATGAATGCCTCGTTTACGATGCGCTGGAGACTAAGGTAAAAGCGTCCGCTTACCCGTTTCTTACGTGAAGCGTTTTCTTTCGACGGGGTTTACGCGAAGCATCGTCCATTGCTATGCACCCGATAGGCGATCCATCGTTCGCCCGGGCAGCGTCGTCGCGCTGTCGTCTTTGAGGCTCACGCCCGTCAGCTTGCGCGTGCGCGCTTCGTTCAGCAGCCACGCGAGCTTGAACGCGGCCGCGTCGTAAGCAAGTCCTTCAGGACGCACGTTCGATATGCAGTTGCGCTCCGCATCGCTGCGGCCCTGCACGGGATCGTAAGTCACATACACGCCGAGGCTCGCGGGCGAACTGAGCCCCGGCCTCTCACCGATCAGCACCGCGACGATGCGCGCCCTCAATATCGCGCCGATGCAATCGCCGAGCGCGACGCGCGCCTGAGTCGCGACGACGACCGGACCGATGCGCCATCCGTCGAGCCGCGCGATCGTTCTTTCGATGAGCGGTATCGCGTGCGTCGCCGCTGCTTTCGACGACAGTCCATCGGCGATGACGAACACGACATCCGCGTCCGTCGCGTGGGTCGCGAGACTCGCGGCGCTGTCGTCGCTCAGCATGCGGCCAAGATCCGGACGACGGAGATAAACATCGCGTGCCGATGCGGCGCTGCATACCGAAGCACATGCGAATCGCCTCGAGGCCAGTTCTTCCAGCAACGACGAGACATCGAGCGGCCGATGCACCGCATCGCGCGCCTGCGCATGCGCGAGATTGAACGCGAGCAGCGGCGCGGTCGGCACGCTGTTGCCCGCGCGTCCCAGCGCGATGCGCGCATCGGTGAAACGGCGCAGCGCTTTCCACGGATTCCGGCTGACGCTCATCACGCCCTCATCCAGTCGTTCAGCGCGGGCCACTCGGCGCGCGTCTGAAGCATGCCGCGCGCATTCGTGATCTGAATCGCGCGCAGCCACGCTTCGAACTCCGGCGCGCGTTTCAGACCGAGCACGTCGCGCACATACAGCGCGTCATGAAACGACGTGCTCTGATAGTTCAGCATGACATCGTCTGCGCCGGGCACGCCCATGATGAAGTTCACGTTGGCCGCGCCGAGCAGCGTGAGCAGATTGTCCATGTCGTCCTGATCGGCTTCGGCGTGATTCGTGTAGCAGATGTCGCAACCCATCGGCACGCCGAGCAGCTTCGCGCAGAAATGATCTTCGAGTCCGGCGCGAGTGATCTGCTTGCCGTCGTAGAGGTATTCCGGACCGATGAAGCCGACCACGGTATTCACGAGAAACGGATCGAACTTGCGCGCGACCGCATGGGCGCGCGCTTCGCAAGTCTGCTGATCGACGCCATGATGCGCGTTCGCCGACAACGCGCTGCCCTGTCCCGTCTCGAAGTACATCAGGTTCTCGCCGACCGTCCCGCGCTTCAGCGACAAACCCGCTTCATACGCTTCCTGCAACAACGCGAGCGAGATGCCGAACGACGCATTCGCCTTTTGGGTGCCCGCGATCGACTGGAACACGAGATCGACCTGTGCGCCGTGTTCGATCGCCGCAAGCGTGTTGGTCACGTGTGTCAGCACGCAGGTTTGCGTCGGCACGTCGTAGCGTTCGCGGAACGCGTCCATCATCGCGAGCAATTTGCCGATGGCCTGCGGCGAGTCGGATGCGGGATTGATGCCGATCATCGCGTCGCCGCAGCCGTACATGAGGCCATCGATCATCGAAGCGGCGATGCCTTGCACATCGTCGGTCGGATGATTCGGCTGCAGGCGCACCGACATGTGCCCCGGCAATCCCACGGTATTCCTGAAACGCGTGACGACCGGACGTTTCTTCGCCGCGAGAATGAGATCCTGATTGCGCATCAGCTTCGATACGGCCGCGACCATCTCGGGCGTCAATCCTTGCGATACGGCGACGAGCGCGGCGGTATCGGTCGTATCGGCGAGCAGCCATTCGCGGAACTCGCCGACCGTCAGATGCGACACGACGGCGAACGCCTCCCGCGAATGTTCATCGATGATGAGGCGCGTCACTTCATCGTCCTCGTACGGAATCAACGCTTCTTCGATGAACGCGCGCAACGGCACCCTCGACAGCGCCAACTTCGCCGCCGCGCGCTCTTCTTCCGTCGCGGCGGCGATGCCCGCGAGTTCGTCGCCGGAACGTCGCGAACTCGCTTTCGCCAATAGCGTCTTGAGATCGTCGAAACGATACGTCCGAACGCCTACGGTTTCGCTGAAGCTCATACGCCGCTTCCGCCGACCGTCCTCAAACTCTTCCATTGCCCTTGCTCGACCTGAAAGAGCGTGTATGGAGGCTTGATGAGATCGCCATATGGATCGAACGAAATCTTGCCGGTCACGCCAGTGACGTTGACCTTCGCGAGCGCATCCACGATCTTGCCGCGATCGAGCGAGTTCGCATCGTGAATGGCCTTGATCATCGCGAGCGCAGCATCGTAGGCGAATGGCGCATATAGTTCGACATCCTGATTGAAGCGTGCCTTGTAGCGCTTGCCGAACTCCTGCGCGGAAGGCAGCTTGTCGAGCGCGGGACCGGGCTCGAGGTCCTGCGTGCCGTTGCCCGATGTGCCCGCGATCTGCAGGAACGCGTTGCTCTTCAGTGCGCCCGCGCCGAAGAGCTGCGTCGTCATGCCGAGCGAGCGCATCTGCTTGACGAGCATCGCGCCTTGTTCATCGAGTCCGCCGAAGAAGATCAGATCGACGTTCTGGCTCTTCATCGTCGTGAGAATCGCGCGGAAATCGACGGCCTTGTCGTTCGTGTATTCGCGCGCGACGACCTTGCCGTTGGCTTCCTTCACGCCCTTCTCGAAGGCATCGGCGAGACCTTGCCCGAACGCCGTGCGATCGTCGATGATGCCGATGCGCTTCGGCTTCATCTGCTCGACGACGAAGCGCCCCTCCACCACGCCGCCCACGCCATCGTGGCCCATCGTGCGGAACACGTTCTTGAAGCCCTGTTTCGTGAGTTGCGGATTCGTCGAGCCGGGCGTGATCATCGCGACATTCGCCTGGTGATAGACGGTCGATGCCGGAATGCTGCATCCCGAGTTGTAATGCCCGATCACGCCGACGATGCCGCTATCCACCGCTTTCTGCGCGACCTGAATCGCGACGCGCGGATCGGCCTGATCGTCGTACACCTCCAGTTCGAACTTGACGGGCTTGCCGCCGACGATGGGATGCTTCGCGTTCTCTTCGTCGATCGCGAGTTGCGCGCCGTACTGCAAGTCCTTGCCGACGCGCGCAACCGGCCCGGTCAACGGTCCGACGAACGCGATCTTCACGACCTCGGGATCGGCGGCCCACGACATCGGCATGTACGCGGCAAGCACGCCCGCGGTCACGCCCGAAAGAAAGATACGGCGATTCATGTTCATGCTCCTCAGTGAAAACGCGACGCGCGATAACTCGCGAGATCGAGTGGCGGCGAACGTCGCGCGATGAGATCGGCGACGATGCGTCCGCTCACGCCCGCGAGCGTCAAGCCAAGATGCTGATGCCCGAACGCATACACGACGCGCTCGCTCGCCTTCGATGCGCCGATGACCGGCACGCCGTCCGGCAGCGTCGGACGAAAGCCCAGCCATTCGCGATCGGGCGTGCCGAGCGCGGGCAACGCGCGCTTCGACGATACGGTGACGAGATCGAGCAGCGCGCGATTGCGCTCCTCGATGAAACCCGCGAGTTCGACGGTGCCCGCGACGCGAATGCCATCGCTCATCGGCGTCATGTAGAAGCCGCGCTCCGCCCAGCCGCACGGCCGCGATATGAGGTTCGATGCCGACGCATAACGGATGTGGTAGCCGCGCTCGGTATCGAGCGGCACGCGATCGCCACATTGCTGCGCGAATTCGCGCGAACGCGCGCCCGTCGCGACGACGACATGATCGAAGCGGCGCGCATCGCCCTCGACGCGCAACGCGACGTCCTGCACGCCCGGCTCGATCGCGTCGACCTTCTTGCGTTCGAGTTGCGCGCCGCGCGCGGCGAGCCGCTCGTGCAAGGCCTGAAGAAAGCCCGCCGGATCGCTGAAATGCCAGCTATCGCGAAACAGCACGCCGCGCGCGAAAATCGGCGCGAGGTGCGGTTCGAGTTCGCGGATCGCGCCGCTGTCGAGCACATCGAAGCCGACGCCAAGCCTCTCGCGCAATGCCAGCGAATCGCGCGACGCGTCGAACGAAGCCGCGCTCGAATACAGATAAAGGCATTCGCGCGGCTTGACGAAGCGCTTCAAGGCATCGTCGTCGAGCAAGAGTGCATAGCCTTCCTGCGCACGCGACAACAACGCGGCCAGCGCCTGCGCGCTCGCTTCGAAATTCTTTTGTCGCGAGCTCATCAGAAAGCGCGCGAGCCACGGCGCGAGTTGCGGCAGATAACGCCAGCGCAATCTGAACGGACTATCGTTCGAGAAGAGAAAGCGCGGAATATCGCGGAATACGGACGGATTGTTCACCGGCACGCATCCGTATGGCGCGAACGTGCCCGCGTTGCCGAACGACGCGCCCTGCGCCACGCCCGACGGATCGAACAGCGTCACGCTGTGACCGTCGCGCGTAAGCCAGGCCGCGCTCGCCATGCCGATGAACCCCGCGCCGATGATCGCCACGTTCGACATCAGTCCTGCCCCTTCCATGCGAGCCGATTGTCTTGCGACAGGAAGCCCGTCGCCGATTCGCTCTCTTCATGACGATGATGATGCTTCGCGGCGAAGAAGTACGCCGCCGATGCGGCCGCGAGGCTCGCGAGACTCGCCATCAGTTGCGGACGCAGTTCGTGGTCCGCGCCCATGGCCGCAAGCACACCGACGATCGCGATCACGACGGCATACGACAGCCACGGGAAGAGCCACATCTTCAGCGTGAGACGCTCGGGCGCTTCGCGTTGAATGCGTCGGCGAATGCGGATTTGCGCCAGCGCCGTCGCGAGATAGACGAACAGCATCACCGCGCCCGATGCGTTCACGAGAAACAGGAACACGCCCTGCGGCGACACGATCGCGGCGACGATCGCCACATAACCGACGACGCTCGACAGCACCACCGCGAGACGCGGCACCTTGTTCGGCGTGAGCTCGAGCAGCGACTTCGGCGCATCGCCGCGTTCGGCGAGACGGAACAGAATGCGCGACGACACGTACAGGCCCGAGTTCAGCGCGGACAGCACGGCGACGAGCACGATCGCGTTCATGATGTCGGCGGCGTAGGGAATGCGCATCGTCTCCAGCGCGGCGACGAACGGCGAGTGGCCCGTCACGATGCTGCCCCACGGCACGATGCACGCGATCAGGAACAGCGAGCCGACATAGAACGTGATGACGCGCAGGATGACCGAGCGCGTCATCGCGGCGACGCTTTTCGCGGGATCGTCGGATTCGGCCGCGGCGATGGTCGCGATTTCCGCGCCGCCGACCGCGAAGATGACGGTCGGCACGGCGGCGAACACGGACATCGCGCCGAACGGCAGGAAGCCGCGATTGCCGGTGAGATGCGCCACGGCGCTGCCCGCGTGCCCGAAGCCGAGCAGATAGCCCGCGCCGATGGCGAGGAACACGATGATCGCCGCGACTTTGATCGACGCGAACCAGAACTCGAATTCGCCGTACGACTTGACCGAAAGCAGATTGATGACGGTCATCACGGACAGCAGCACGAGGCCGATGACCCAAACCGGCGCGGGTATCCAGCGCTGCAATATCGCCGCGCCGGCGACCGCTTCGACCGCGACGACGATCACCCAGAAATACCAGTACAGCCAGCCGCTCGTGAAGCCGGCCCAGTTGCCGAGGCCGATGCGCGCATATTCGGTGAACGAGCCGACGCCGGGCACGGCGAGCGCCATTTCGCCGAGCATGCGCATGACCATCAGCACCACGATGCCGGCGACGAGATACGACACGCACGCCGCCGGACCGACGGTCGCGAGCGTCGCGCTGCTGCCGACGAACAGCCCCGCGCCGATGATGCCGCCGAGCGCGATCATCGTGACGTGCCGCTGACGCAGCGCGGAGCCTAGCTTCGGTTGCGAGGTTTCAGGCAAGGACATCGGGGAATCTCCTGCGGACAAAGATCGGATGAATCGGGAAGCGCGGGATGAGACACGCACCAGACAAACTCTGATCCTAGAATCACACAATATTTTTTTGTGTGCAATTAAAAGCGCGGTTGTGTGGTGCCGGTATTTTCCCTGAGGGGAGGATGGAGCGGCTCTTGCAGAGGCGTTTCAGTCCTTATACGGACACTGCGTCGGCCATGCGCTGGGTTAGAATCGGCAGACTTCCGCACAAATCGCGGACAAAGCAATGTTTGTATGGAGACACAGATTCATGGCTTCCGACAAGGATCAGGCGCTGAGCGCAAACGGCGAAGCCGACGGCACGACGAGGCGATCGACCTATATCGAGGTGTCGAGCTCCATCGAGAAGGAAATCCGCAGCGGCATGTATCCGCCGGGCAGCCGTCTGCCGCCGCAACGGCAACTGGCGAGCGAACTGGGCATCAACGTGTCGACGGTGTCGCGCGCGTACAAGGAGTTGCAGCTGCGCGGCCTCGTGATCGGCAGCAAGCGGCGCGGCTCGCTCGTCACGGGCGGCGCGATGCCGAGCGTCGAGATGCCGCCTGCGAGCACGGGCAGCTCGGTCATCGATCTGACGGTGAACCGGCCCGCGACCGGGGAATTCCTCGCGTGCCTCGCGCGCACGATGGGCGAACTGCCGCGCGATCCGCGCTTTGCGCAATTGCAGGAATATCAGCCGCCGCAGGGGCCGTCATGGGCGCGCGCGGCCGGTGCGCGCTGGATGAGCGCGCCGGGTTTCGCGCCGACGGCGGATCAGGTCGTCGTGACGAGCGGCGCGCAGCACGGGCTGTATGCGGTCCTCAACAGTCTGATCGGCACGGACGGCGTGATTCTCGCGGATCAACTCACGTATTACGGGCTGAAGGCGCTCGCGCCCGTCTTCCAGTTCGAGATCGTGGGCATTCCGAGCGACCGCGACGGCTTGCTGATCGACGAGGTCGAGCGCGTGTGCAGGCGCGTGCCGGCGAAGGCGATTTTCACGGTGCCGAATCTGCAGAATCCCACGGTCACGACGATGAGCCTGGAACGGCGCATGGCGCTCGTCGATGTCGCGCGGCGGCATGGCGTCGCGATCATCGAGGACGACGTGTACGGGCCGCTCGTCGCGCAGCGTCTGCCGACGCTCGCGAGTCTGTGCCCCGAACTGACGTATCACATCTCGGCGGCGTCGAAGATCCTAGCGCCCGGCTTGCGGCTCGGTTATCTGCTAAGCCCGCAGGACAACGCCGCGCTATGTGCGGAGGCCGTGCGTACGACGGCGTGGATGCCCGCGCCGCTGTCGATGCTGATCGCGACCGTCTGGATCGAGGACGGCACCGCGCAGCACATCATGAATGCGCAGCTCGCGGAAATCCGCGCGCGGCATGATCTCGCGCGCGAACTGCTGCCGCAGGAATTCCTGCAATCGGATCCGGCGTGCATGTTCGTGTGGTTGAAGCTGCCGCTGCCGTGGCGCGCGGACGATTTCGCCGCGAATGCGAAGGCGCGCGGCGTCGTGGTGATGCCCTCGTCGGCGTTCGCGGTCGACCGGTCGGAAATCGAGCATGGGGTGCGCGTGAATCTCGCGTGCGCGGAAAGCCGCGATCAGCTCGTCAGCGGATTGCGGATGCTGGCGGGAACGTTGAGAGACCGGCCGCGGGCGCTGTTCGGGCATTTGTGATTCCGACTCGCCGCCGGAAAGCGCACGGCGGCGGCGTCACGGCGCCCAAGTCAGGATATCGACATTTCGGTTCGGCGTTGCATTTATCGTCACGATGAATCCGACGGCTCGCTAAGCCATCCATACCTTCCCCGCCGATTCAGCACGCCAGTTCAGTAATTGCTGCGCATCCCGATCCACACCATTCAGTCAAAATGCCGATAAACGCTATGGCGTTTTCATCCGAGTTCAGCTATTAGTAGACTCGTCACGCACGTCACGCCACTCGGTGGCGAACCAAGAGCATCTCTCTGGCTATAACTCGACCGTCAAAACCGGAGGCAGCTACGCCACATTACAAGCATCAGGCTCGCGCTCGCTGACGTCGCCCTAAGTCCTGTCCCGCGCGATTTCATCGCATGGCGCAGGCGCACCGGAAATGCGCACGCTTTGCGGGCGCATCCGCCTAAACGCACACCGCGAGCATTGTCGTGGCGAGGCGCTCTGTTGGCGCGTTCGCTCATCAACGATCGGCCATCCCAACGGGGGAGGCGCCCATGGCGTTCGTGTCGGAACACGTACTGGACTGCTGCTCGTTCGCTCCACCTTCGCGCTCCATGCGCGCGCTGCGCGTGGGCGCGATCGCCGCGCTCGCGTCGCTCTCGCTCGCGGCGTGCAAGAAGCCGGCGCCGCCAGCGCAGAAGCCCGCCGTCGATGTCACCGCCGTGACTGTCACGGCGCAATCGACGCCCGTCGACTTCGAATTCACCGCGCAGACGCAAAGCTCGCGCGAGGTCGAAATCCGCGCGCGCGTCGACGGCTTCCTCGAAAAGCGCATGTACACCGAAGGCGCGCTCGTCTCGGCCAACCAGGTCATGTTCCTCATGGACAAACGGCCGTTCGAGGCCGCGCTGCAGACGGCCAAAGGCTCGCTCGCGCAACAGCAGGCGCGGCTGCTCGTCACGCAGCAGAATCTCGCGCGCGTGAAACCGCTCGCCGCGATGAACGCATTGAGCAAGAAGGATCTCGATGACGCCATCGGCAACGAAAAGAGCGCCGAGGCCGCCGTCATCGCCGCGAAAGGCGAAGTGCAGACCGCCGAACTGAATCTCAGCTACACGACGATCCGCTCGCCGCTCAAGGGCCTGTCCAGTTTCGCGCGCATCCAGGAAGGCAGTTACGTGACGCCGACGCAGGGCGGCCTGCTCACCTACGTCTACCAGCTCGATCCGATGTGGGTGAACTTCAGCATCTCGGAGAACGAACTGCTGGGCTATCGCGAGCAGATCAAGAAAGGCGAACTGCGCTTTCCGCCCGACAACAAGTTCGATGTGACCGTCATCCAGGCCGACGGCTCCGTCTTTCCGCAAACCGGTCGCATCGACTTCACGAATCCGGCGTTCAGCACGGAGACGGGCACGTTCCTCGTGCGCGCGGTGTTCGCGAATCCGCAAGGCACGTTGCGACCGGGACAGTTCGTCAAGGCGCGCGTGGCGGGCGCGGTGCGACCCAACGCGATTCTCGTGCCGCAACGCGCCGTGCTGCAGGGCGCGAAGAGTCACTTCGTGTGGGTGCTCGACGAACAGTCGAAGCCGCATCAGCGCGTCGTCGAAGTCGGCGAATGGCACGGCGACGACTGGTTCATCACGAACGGCCTGAAGGCGGGCGAACGCGTCATCGTCGATGGCGCGATACGCGTCGGCGCGGATACGCAGGTTCGCGTCGTCGCCGCACCGGCCGCGGGCGGCGCGGCGGCATCGGGCGCGCAGGAGGCGTCGCTCGGAGACGCGAAGAACGCAAGCGGCGGGACCGAAAAGTGAAGTGATTTGATCTGACGACAAGCACGTCGCGCGGAAGAGGCCAATGAACATTTCACATTTCTGCATTGACCGTCCGATTTTCGCGTCGGTCATTTCGATCATCATCACGCTGGGCGGCGCGCTGACCATGCTCGCGCTGCCCACCGCGCAGTATCCAGACATCACGCCGCCGCAGATCACGATCTCCGCGACTTATCCGGGCGCGAGCGCGGATGTGGTCGCGAACAACGTCGCCGCGCCGATCGAGCAGCAGGTCAACGGCGCGGACAACATGATCTACATGAGCTCGTCCAGCTCGTCGACGGGCAATCTCACGATCAACGCGTACTTCCAGATCGGCACGAATCCGGAACTCGCACAGGTCGACGTGCAGAACCGCGTGAACCTCGCGCTGCCGCAACTGCCGCAGTCGGTGACGGCGCAGGGCGTGCAGGTGCAGAAGAAGTCGCAGGCGTTCATGATGGTCATCGCCATCTATTCGCCCGACGAGCGCTATGACGCGACGTATATCGCGAACTACGCGAACGTGTACGTCCTCGACGCGTTGAAGCGCATTCCGGGCGCGAACCAGAGCGCGATCTTCGGCACGCCCGATTACGCGATGCGCATCTGGCTCAAGCCCGACCGCATGGCGCAGCTCGGCATCACCGCCGCCGACGTGCAACGCGCCGTCGCCAATCAGAACCAGCAGTTCGCGGTCGGCCGTCTCGGGCAATCGCCGACTGGCGCGCCCGTCGAACAGTCCTTCGCGGTGACGACGACGGGCCGCCTCACCGAGCCTGCCGAGTTCGAGAACATCATCATCCGCGCGCAATCGGGCGGCGCGGCGATCGTGCGTCTGAAAGACGTGGGACGCGCGGAGCTGGGACAAAAAGACTATTCGATCCGCAGCCGCTTTCAGGGCAAATCGGCGACGGTGCTCGCGGTGTATCAGCAGCCTGGCGCGAACGCGCTCGATGTGTCCAAGCAGGTGCGCGCGTCGCTCGCGGAAATGAAGAAGACGTTCCCGCAGGGCATCGACTACGAAATCGCGATGGACACGACGGAGTTCACGCGCGCGTCCATCTCCGATGTGGTGCATACGTTCTTCGAAGCGGTCGTGCTGGTCGTGATCGTCGTGTTCGTGTTCCTGCAAAGCCTGCGCGCGACGCTCATTCCGGTGCTCGCGGTGCCGGTGTCGATTGTCGGCACGTTCATGGGCATGGAAGCGCTCGGCTTCTCCATCAACATGTTGACGCTGTTCGGCATGGTGCTTGCCATCGGCATTGTCGTGGACGATGCGATCGTCGTGATCGAGAACGTCGAGCGCAACATGACGGTGCACAAGCTCGATCCGAAGACCGCCGCGAAGAAGGCGATGGACGAAGTGGCCGGGCCGGTCGTCGCCATCGTGCTCGTGCTGTGCGCGGTGTTCGTGCCGGTGGCGTTCCTCTCCGGCATCACGGGGCAGATGTACAAGCAGTTCGCCATCACGATCGCGATATCGGTGGTGATATCGGGCCTCGTCGCGCTGACCTTGTCGCCCGCCCTCGCCTCCTTGCTGCTCAAGCCGGGACATCACGAGAAAAAGGGCTTTTTCCGCTGGTTCGACAATCAATTCGCGCGCATGACGCGGGGCTACACGCACCTCGTGCGGCTCGTCATCAAGCGTTTCGCGATCGCGCTGCTGCTCTTTGTCGGCATGATCGCGCTCGCCGTCATGATGATGCGCGACATTCCGACGGCGTTCCTGCCGCCCGAGGATCAGGGCTATCTGCTCGGCGCCGTCATCATGCCCGATGCCGCGTCGCTCGACCGCACCGGCGCCGTGTCCGACCGCGTGACCGAATACTTCATGAAACAGCCGGCGGTCGGCAGCATCACGACGGTCGATGGCTTCTCCATTCTCGACAGCCAGAACAAGAACAATTCGTCGACGTTCTTCGTCGGCTTCAAGAGTTTCGAGGATCGCTATACGTCGGCGAATATCCGCACGCAGAACGCGCGCGCCGTGCTCGTCGATGCTTACAAGCATCTCTCGCAGATTCGGGAGGGCATCGTCGTGCCGCTGAATCCGCCGTCGATTCCGGGCCTCGGCACGACGGGCGGCACCGAAATGTGGATTCAGAGCAAGGGCGACGCGACCATCGCGCAGTTCGCCGGAATCGTCGACGATTTCGTCGCGAAGGCGAAAGCGCGGCCGGAACTGACGGGCGTGACGAGCACGTTCAACGCGTCGTCGCAGCAACTGCTCGCCAACGTCGACCGCGACAAGGCCGAAACGCTCGGCGTGCCCGTCGAGGACGTCTACAGCGCGATGCAGACGATGTTCGGCTCGCTGTACGTGTCGCAGTTCAATCGATCGAGCCGCCTGTGGCAGGTGATTCTCCAAGCGGAGCCGCAGTATCGGCTGAAGCCCGACGATCTCACGCAGATTTTCGTGAAGAGCAAGAGCGGCGAGATGGTGCCGCTCAAGTCCGTGGTCAATACGAAGTACGTGACCGGTCCCGATCTCATCACGCGCTTCAACAACTTCCCCGCGGTGAAGATCACGGCGAACGCCGCGCCGGGCTACGCGTCGGGGCAAGTGATCGCGGCGCTGGAAGACATCGCGAAGGACTTGCCGAGCGATTACGGCATCGGCTGGAGCGGCGAGGCTTACGAGGCGAAACAGTCGGGCAGTTCGTCGGCGCTCGTGTTCATATTCGGCCTCATCATGGTCTTCCTGATTCTCGCCGCGCAGTACGAAAAGTGGAGCCTGCCGTTCGGCGTGCTGATGGCGGTGCCGTTCGCGATCTTCGGCGCGCTGCTCGCGATCCTCTTGCGCGGCCTGAACAACGACGTGTACTTCCAGATCGGTTTGACGATGCTCGTCGCACTCGCCGCGAAGAACGCGATTCTCATCTTCGAGTTCGCCGTGCTGAATCGCGAGGCGGGCGCGTCGGTCTACGACGCCGCGATGACCGCCGCCGAAGAGCGCCTGCGCCCGATCGTGATGACTTCGCTCGCGTTCATTCTCGGCTGCGTGCCGCTCGCGATCGCGACGGGCGCATCGGCGAACAGCCGGCACTCGATCGGTACGGGCGTGATCGGCGGGATGCTCGGCGCGACGGTCATCGCCGTGTTCTTCATCCCGATGTTCTTCTGGGGACTCGAAACGATGTCCTCCCGCTCGAAGAAGAAGAAAGGCGCCGAAGCGAGCGCGCCGGATGCCAAGCAGACGCACGGCGGAAGCGGCCCGAACGCGTCGCCGTCCGCTCCGGACAAGGGAGACTGACATGCGGCGCGCCAGCCTCGTTCACTCGTTTTCGAGCATCGCCGCGGCGCTGTCGCTGTCCGGCTGCCTGCTCGGCCCGAACTACTCGCGTCAGCCGGTCGAAACCCCGGCGACGTACCGCTTCGCCGCGCCCGAAGTCGCCGACGCCGCGAACTCGGAATGGTGGCGTCAGTTTCAGGATCCGGTTCTCGACGAGCTGATCTCGACGGCGCTCGCGAACAACAAGGACGTCAAGATCGCGGCGGCGCGCGTCGATCAGTTCATGGGCCAGTTCGTCACGACGCGTTCCTTGCTGTTCCCGCAGATATCGGCGGGCGCGACGGCCTCGCGGCAGCGCGCGTCGGCGGCGGGACCGCAACCGCTCAACGGCTTCGGGCCGGTCTACAACGACTTCCAGGCGTCGATCGCCGCGTCGTGGGAGCTCGATCTCTTCGGCCGCACCCGGCGTCTGACCGAAGCCGCGCGTGCGAATCTGCTGTCGAGCGAAGAAGGACGGCGCGCGACGATCCTGTCGCTGGTGGCGTCGGTGGCGTCGTCGTATCTGAATTTGCGCAGTCTCGACAAGCAGCTCGAAATCGCGAAGGCGACGACGCAAAGCCGCGCCGAATCGGTGCATGTGTTCACGCTGCGCTTCGAAGGCGGCGAAGTCTCGCAGATGGAACTCGCGCAAAGCCAGTCCGAATACGAAGCCTCGCTCGCGACGATTCCGCAGCTCGAAACGCAGATCGCGCAGCAGGAAGACGCGCTGTCTATCCTGCTCGGCGCGAATCCCGGGCCGATCGTGCGCGGCCGAACGCTCGGCGAGATGGCGACGCCCGTCATCCCCGCCGGCCTGCCTTCGGACTTGCTGGAGCGCCGGCCCGATCTGCTGCAGGCGGAACAGGATTTGATCGCGGCGAACGCGCTGATCGGCGCGGCGCGCGCGCTCTATTTCCCGCAGATTTCGCTGACGGGCCTGCTCGGCACCGCGAGCGGCCAGTTCTCGTCGCTGTTCACGGGGCCGTCGCGCATCTGGTCGTTCGCGGGACAGGTCACGCAGCCGATCTTCACGGCGGGCAACATCTCGGGTCAGGTGCAGTCCGCCGAAGCGCAGCAGCAGGCGGCGCTGCTCACGTATCAGAAGGCGATCCAGGTCGCGTTCCAGGAAGTCGACGACGCGCTCATCGCCTCGCAGAAACTGCACGAACAGCTCGAAGTGCAGGGCCGCCAGGTCACGGCGCTCGCGACCTACTCGCGCCTTGCGCGGGCGCGCTACGAAGGCGGTTATACGAGTTACATCGAAGTGCTCGACGCCGAGCGCAGCCTCTTCAACGCGCAGTTGTCGGCGACGCAGACGCAGGCCGCCGCGCTCGTGTCGTTCGTCACGCTCTACAAGGTGATGGGCGGCGGCTGGGTTGTCGCAGCCGACAAGATGACGACGCAACAGCAGTCGGCCACGCCTTCCGCCGATTCGCCCAAACCGGGCCAGCCCGCTTCGCAGACGGTGCAATGAACACGGTCACATCGGAGGATCGCGACGCGCGGCCGCTGATCGCGTGTCACGAATGCGATCTGATGCAGCGCGAGTGCGACGTGCCGCCCGGCGGCACGCTGCGCTGCTGCCGCTGCCGCGCCGTGCTGTACCGGCGCCGCGGGCGCGGCTTCGATCGCGCGCTCGCGTACGCGCTCGCCGCCTGCGTGCTGTGGCTGATCTCGAACGCGTTTCCGATCGTCGGTCTCGCGGTGAACGGCGATCTCGTCGAGACGACGCTCTTCGGCGCCGTGCGCGTGCTCTATCGCGACGGCATGTGGCCGCTCGCCGCCCTCATCTTCTTCACGACGATCCTGATGCCCGCCGTGCAGGCGCTCGGCATGGTGTGGCTGCTGCTGCCGCTTTATCTGGAGCGCCGGCCGTGGCGCGCCGACACCGTGTATCGCCTGCTGCGCGTCGCGCGCAACTGGGGCATGACCGAAGTGCTGATGCTCGGCTTGCTCGTCGCGGTCGTGAAGCTCGCGCATATCGCATCGGTGGTGACGGGGCCGGCGCTGTGGTCGCTCGCCGCGCTGATGCTGCTGCTCGTCGCGGCGTCATCGTCGTTCGATGAACGCGCCATGTGGCAGCGCGTCGAAGGCGCGCCGCCCGGCATGCCCGCCGACACGCCGCTCAAAGGGCGCACGGCGGCGGAAAGCGGCATCTGCGTATGTCACGATTGCGGCCTTTCCACGCGCGGCATGCAGCACCGCGGCCATCTGTGCTGTCCGCGCTGCGGCGCGCATTTGCATCTGCGCAAGCCCGCGAGCCTTTCGCGAACCTGGGCGTATCTGATTTCGGCGGCGATCCTGTATATCCCGGCGAACATCCTGCCGGTGATGAACACGAGCTCGCTCTTCGGCGCGCAGAAAGACACGATCATGAGCGGCGTCGCGTATCTGTGGACGTCCGGCTCGCCGCCGCTCGCGGTGCTCGTGTTCATCGCGAGCATCGCCGTGCCGATGCTGAAGATTCTCGCCATCGGTTATCTCGCCACGAGCGCGAATCTGCGCATGACGCAGCAGAGCGCGTTTCGCGCGCGCGTCTACCGTATCGTCGAATTCGTGGGACGCTGGTCGATGCTCGATATCTACGTGATCGCCGTGCTCGTCGCGCTCGTGCAGTTCAGCGCGATGGCGACGATCGAGGCCGGGCCGGCGGCGATCGCGTTCGGCGCGGTCGTCGTGCTGACGATGTTCGCGGCGATGTCGTTCGATCCGCGCCTGATCTGGGATTTCTCGCCGACTCGGGAAGGTACGCGATGAACACGCCCGATGCCGAAGTCGTGCCGAAGAGGCGCTGGCGCATTCCGTGGGTCTGGATCGTGCCGCTGGTCGCCGTGGCGATCGGCATCTGGCTCGCGGCGCAGGCCGTGCTGGAGAAAGGGCCGACCGTCACCATCAGCTTCAAGACCGGCGAAGGCCTCGAAGCCGGCAAGACGAAGATCAAGTTCAAGAACGTCGACATCGGCCTCGTCAAGACGGTCGCGCTGTCGAAGGATTACACGCGCGTGATCGCGACGGCCGAGCTGACGCGCGACGCGACCAACATGCTCGTCGACGACACGCGCTTCTGGGTCGTGCGGCCGCGCGTGGCGGGCGGCTCGGTGTCGGGCATCAGTACGCTGCTGTCGGGCGCGTATATCGGCATGGACATCGGCCGCTCGAAGCAGGACCGGCGCGATTACACCGGCCTCGAAACGCCGCCGATCTTCGCGAGCGACGTGCCGGGGCGGCAGTTCATCCTGAAGGCGACCGATCTCGGCTCGGTCGATGTCGGCACGCCGATATATTTCCGCCGTCTGCAAGTGGGCCAGGTGACGGCGTTCGAACTCGACAAGGACGGCAGCGGCGTCACGCTGCACGTATTCGTCAACGCGCCCTACGACCGTTACGTGAACGCTGATTCGCGCTTCTGGCAGGCGGGCGGCATCGACGTGACGCTCGGCACCGACGGGCTCAAGGTCAACACGCAGTCGCTCGTGTCGATCCTCATCGGCGGACTCGCGTTCGAGACGCCCGCCGTGTCGCTCAGTTGGGCGGAAGCGCCGCGCGACACCGTGTTCACGCTGCATCCGACACGCGCCGATGCGCTGCGCGTGCGCGAAAGCATCGTCGATAAATATGTCTTCGCGTTCGATGGTTCCGTGCGCGGCCTCGCGGTCGGCGCGCCGGTCGAGTTCCGCGGCATTCAGATCGGCGAGGTGTCGGCGATTTATACGCGCTTCGATCCGGTGACGAAGCGCATCAGCATACCGGTCGAGGTGAATCTGTATCCGGAGCGTTTCACGTCGCGCTTCGCCAACGTGCCGAAGGGCGGCCGCCTCACGAACGACCGCAAGGAACTCGCGGACGTGCTCGTCGCGCGCGGCATGCGCGGGCAGCTGCGCACCGGGAGCCTGCTGACGGGCCAGTTATATGTGTCGATCGACTTCTTCCCGGCTGCGAAGAAAGCGAGCATCGACTGGAGCCGCACGCCGCCCGAAATGCCGACGACGCCAAGCGGCCTCGACTCGTTGCAGGATTCGGTCAACCGCATCATGACGCGCATCGACAAGCTGCCGATCGAGGAGCTGACCGCGAGCGCGCGGCAGACGCTCGACAGCACTACGCGGCTGATGCAGGGCCTCAACACGGAAGTCGTGCCGCAGGCCGCGACGACGCTCGCCGCGGCGCGCGCCGCGCTCGATGCCGCGCATTCCACGCTGATGCCGGATTCCGGGCTGCAGCAGGACACGGCCGAAGCGATCCGCGAACTGACGCGCACGGCGGTCTCGTTCCGCAGTCTCGCGGATTATCTGCAGCAGCATCCGGAAGCGTTGCTGCGCGGCAAGCCGGAGGACAAGAAGTGATGCGGCCCGTACTCGTCTCTCTCGTTCTTTCGATGGCGATGCTCGCCGGATGCGCCTCGCCGAGCGCGAGCTTTTATCGCTTGAGCGCCGATCCGTCGCTGACCGCGGCGACCGCGCGCGCCGCATCGAGGCCGGTGATCGTCGGACCGGTGACGGTGCCCGATCTCGTCGACCGGCCGCAGATCGTCACGCGCAGCACCGACAACGAAGTTACGTTGAACGAATACGCGCGCTGGGGCGAGCCGCTCAAGAGCAGCATCGCGGATGCCATCGCGGGCGATCTCGCGCTGCTGCTCGCATCGGATCAGGTCGCGCCTGCATCGCGCGCCATCGCGGATGCGAACGCGTGGCGCGTGCGCGTCGATATCCAGCAGTTCGAATCCGTTCCCGGCGATGCCGTCGCGATCGACGCGCACTGGTCCGTGCGCCGCTTCGGCGACGACAACGCGCTGACCGGCCGTTCGCTCGTGCGCGAGCCGGTCAGCGGAAGCGGCTGGGATGCGCTCGTGGCCGCGCACAGCCGCGCGCTCGCGAGCGTGAGCAGGGATATCGCGGGGGCGATCGGGGGTAGTGGGCTCAAGTAGAAGCGCCCCTCACAGCACCAGCTTCGCCGCCTCATCGAACGCCGCGCCCGCGGGCGGCACATCGCGCCGCGCGATCCGCACGATCTCCACCGCGCGCGTCTGCGGCGGCTGCGTCGGCAAGTGCGCAAGCTCGATCGCGATGTCGGCGTGCGGCTCGTCGCAGCGCGTTTCCATCACCAGGTTCATCTGATTCAGACACAGCTCGCGATGCGTGACGGAAATCAGCGCCGCCGGCTCGGCGAGCAATTCGACGATGGTCTGAAGCTGCATCTCGATGGAATCGGCGAGCGAGCCGAGTGCCGAGAGCGCGGCTTCGTTCTCCTCGAAATCGCGCTGCAGCCGCGTGGCGTCGCCGGCCAGATCCGTCGATGCAATCAGGCCGCTCATGCCCGCGCCGCGCCGGCCGAGCATCTGCATGCGCGCGGTCAGCAACGCGCGATGTTCCTGCAGCGCGTCGCGCCGCGCGTCGTTTTGCGCGACGCGCGACATCGCTTCCAGCACGAACTGCTCGACGATCCGCTGCACGAGATCCTGTCTGAGCGCTTCGTCCGTTCCGTTGCAAAAGCGCATGCGCTTGTCGTCGAAGCTGACCGCCGTGCGCGCGACGTCCGAACGCAACGCGCCGCCCTCCACCGCCGCGACGAGCACCTTCCGCTCGACGAGCGTCGCGCCCAGCACCGCGAACCCATGATCGGCGGCAATGTTGCCGTCGAACCAGCCGCGCACATCGTGCGATTCGCCGATCACGCGCGCGACGTCGTCCGGCGTCGCGAACTTCGCGCGCAGATACGGGTCGTCCGCCCGTGCCGCCGGTGTCGCGTCGCGCGGCGCGGGCAGCGCCGCGACGAGTTCCCGCGCGTGATCCAGCGTCTTGCCGACGGCCGGCGCGAGCCGCGACTCGTAACGGCTCGCGAGGCGCACCTGAGGCGCGACCGCGACGATGCGGCCGAGCGCTTCCTTGACATCCTCGCGCGAGCTCGCGTTATCGCGCCGGAACAGCCAGTTGAACATGCTTATCCCATGATATGCACGCCGCCGTCCACGTACAGCGTCTCGCCGGACATGCGCCGGGCGAAAGGCGTCGCGAGGAACGCGCAGGTAAAGCCGACGTCCATGATGTCGACCAGCTCGCCGAGCGGCGCGCGCTGTGCGGCTTCGGTCAGGAGCAGGTCGAAGTCCTTGAGTCCCGATGCCGCGCGCGTCTTGAGCGGCCCCGGCGAAATAGCATGCACGCGAATGCCCTGCGGACCGAGCTCGTAGGCGAGATAGCGCGCGCACGCTTCGAGCGCGGCCTTCACCGGGCCCATTACGTTGTAGTTCGCGACGACCTTGTTCGCGCCGTGATAGCTCATCGTGAACATCGCGCCGCCGTCTTTCATCAGCGGCGCCGCGAGCCGCGCCATGCGGACGAACGAATGGCAGGAAATGTCCATCGCCTTCGCGAAGCCTTCGGCGGAACAGTTCAGCAGGCCGCCCTGCAGATCGTCCTTCGGCGCCCACGCGATCGAGTGCACGAGAATATCGAGCTTGCCCCACTCGCTCGCGATACGCTCGAACACCGATTCCAGTTCCTCCTGGCTCGACGCGTTCAGCGGCATGAAGATCGGCGCTTCGAGGGCTTGCGCGTGCGGCTCGACGTAAGGCCGCGCTTTCTCGTCGGCATACGTGATGGCGAGATCGGCGCCCAGTTCGCGGAACGCTTTCGCGCAACCATAGGCGATCGAATGCTCGTTGGCGATGCCGGTGACGAGCGCCTTCGCGCCCTTCAGCACGGGCTGCGGGACATTCAATGTCATGCGGATGCTCCTTCGCGTTTGTCATCGATCAGCGCGAGCGTGTGGCGCGCGATCATGAGTTCTTCGTTGGTCGGAATCACCCATGCGCTCACCTTGCTCGACGCCGTGCTGATGCGCGGGCCGCCGCTCGCATTGGCTTCTGTATCAAGTTCGATGCCCCACCACGCCGCTTCTTCGCACACGCGTTGTCGTATCTCCTTCGAATGCTCGCCGATGCCCGCCGTGAACACGATTGCGTCGAGCCCGTGCAGCGCCGCGCTCATCGAGCCGAGCTCCCGGCCGATGCGATGCACGTAAAGATCGATCGCGAAGCGCGCGCGTTCGTCGCTGCTCGCGAGCAGCGCGCGCATGTCGCCCGACACGCCCGACACGCCGAGCAATCCCGACTGGCGATACAGCATGTCTTCGATCTCGCGCGCGTTCATGCCGAGCTCGTCGAGCATGTAAAGAACCACGCCCGGATCGAGATTGCCGCAGCGCGTGCCCATCATGAGACCGTCGACGGCGGTGAAACCCATCGTGCTGGCGACGCTCTTGCCCGCGTGCATCGCGCACAGGCTCGCGCCGTTGCCCAGATGCGCGACGACCGTGCGCCCGCGCGCGGCATCGGGTGCAACATCCGGCAGGGCACTCGCGATGTATTCGTACGAGAGACCATGAAAGCCGTAGCGCCGCACGCCGTTCTTCGTGATCGATTCGGGCAGCGCGAACGCCTGCGCGAGCGGCGCCTGCGTCGAATGAAAGGCCGTGTCGAAGCACGCGACCTGCGGCAGGCCCGGATTGCGCTCGGCGACGATGCGTATCGGCCTCAAGTTATGCGGCTGATGCAGCGGCGCGAGCGGTGTGAGCTTGTCGAGTTCGTCGAGCACTTCGGGGCTCGTCAGTACGGGCTTCGTGAAACGCGCGCCGCCGTGCACCACGCGATGCCCCACGCCGACCAGACGATGCCCCGCGCCATGCCCGCGCAGATACGCGCCCAGATGCGCGATCGCTTCGGCATGTTGCAGCTTCGCGCCCTCGCCCCATGAATGCTCCGCGGACTTCTCGCCTCGCCTGTCGTAAGCGACGAAATGCGGCGCGCTGAACAGCGCTTCAACCTGTCCGTGCGTGACGAGTTCGAGCGCGTCGCCTTCGACATCGAACGCGCTGAACTTGATGCTCGACGAGCCCGCATTGAGAACCAGAATCACATCGGCCATGAAATCACCCCACTACTTGCGCTTCTTCGCGGCGCTTCGACGCCACGAGCGATGCGATCGCGCACGATGCGAGCCGCGATTGCAGCGAATCGGCGCGGCTCGTCAGAATGATCGGCACGCGCGCGCCGAGCACGATGCCGGCCGCATCCGCATTCGCGAGAAAAGACAGACTCTTCGCGAGCATGTTGCCCGCTTCGAGGTCCGGCACGATCAGCACGTTCGCGCGCCCCGCGACGGGCGAATCGATCTTCTTCGTATGCGCCGCTTCGAGGTCGATGGCATTGTCGAGCGCGAGCGGCCCGTCGACGAGCGCGCCCGTGATCTGATGACGATCGACCATCTTGCAGAGCGCGGCGGCCTCCAGCGTCGACGGCACTTTCGGGTTCACCGTTTCCATCGCCGAGAGAATCGCGACGCGCACTTCCGCGAAACGCAGCGCGTGGCCGAGATCGATCGCGTTTTGCAGGATGTCGACTTTATCGGCGAGCGTCGGCGCGATGTTGATGGCCGCGTCGCTGATGATGAGCACGTCGTCGTGCCCCGGCACATCCATGATGAAGCAATGCGACACGCGCCGCGACGTGCGCAGTCCGCCTTCGCGCTTCACGACCGCGGCCATGACTTCGTCGGTGTGCAGGCTGCCTTTCATGAGCGCTTCGGCCTTCGCCTCGCGCACGAGTTCCACCGCCTTTTCGGCAGCGGCGTGGCTGTGCGGCGCATCGACGATCGGAAAGCCCGCGATGTTGAGGCCGCATTCTTCCGCCACCTCGCGAATGCGATCGCGTGGCCCGACGAGTTGCGGCGCGATCAGACCCATCTCGTGCGCCTTCACCGCGCTTTCGAGCGATGTCCGGTCGCAGGGATGCACGACCGCCACCGCGAGCGGCGGCAACGCCTGGCAAACCTCGATGAGCCGTACATATTTTTCGCGCGGCTGATTCATTTCACCCTCCGTAGTTACGTGTGATGCAACGCCCGAACATCAGTGCGCGGGCGCGGAACGTCTTGGCGCGCGTGCAGCCTTGACCGGCAGCGCCGCGCGGATGCGCGCGAGCATGTCGTGCTGCGCGGCCGTCGGCTCGAAGCCCTGCATGCGGCTGTCGTCGTGCAGCTTGTCGAAGAGCGTGAGGAGCTTCTTGCGGTCGTCGCTGTCGTCGAGCAGACCGGGCAACGACGCGAGCGCCTGCTCGGGCTCGTAGCGCACGATGATTTCCTGTTCGCCGCGAACGCGCCGCCATTCGTCGCGCGGCATCTGCGGCAAATACTCCGCATAGTCGGCCGCGAGTTCCTGACGCAGCACCATGCGCGTGAGCGGCAACGGCTCGTCGTGACGCATGAGCAGGCACGCGACGCGCGCGACGGCTTCCGCGTATCCGCCGTGCGCAACCGACGCGAGCGCTTCCTGAACGAACGGCAGATCGCGCGGATCGGTCCGATTTTCTTGCGTCTCGCGTTCCTGCACGCGCTGTGCCGGCAGCAGGTTGCCGTACACGGAGAAGAACATCGCTTCGGTCGTGGCGTCGCGCATCGCACGATAGAAGTCGAGGCTCGCGCTGATCATGTCGGAGCCGCAATGCTCCGCACGGCGCAACACGTCGCGTTCGGTGTCGGGCTTGCGCGTGGCCTTCACCGCTTCCGCCGCCGGGCCGAGCCATGCAAGCCACGGATTCAGATCGGAGAACATCCAGCGCTGCGCGCGCAACGGATGGAACGCGCGCAGCATCGTCGCGGTCGCGTCGTTGGCCATTGCCTGAACGAAGGGTTGCGCGAACAGTTCGTACGCACGCTGATTGAAATCCGATACCTGTTTCACCGCTTCGAACGGCAGTTCGTCGATACGCTCGAAACGGTTGAAGCGCGCGGTCACGTCTTCGAGACGTCGCTCGTGAAAGCTCACGTCGTATTCGGTCTTGCCGTTCGCGTTCTTGCGTTCGGCGATCTCCATGCCGTACAGCCCCGGCGGAAACGATTCGATCGCTTCCAGCACCGATGCGATCTGCGTGTATTCCTTCTTCGCGACCTTGCCGCTCACGAAGATGCCGAGATGCCCGATGCTCTTGTGCATCAGTCCGACGATCACTTGCCCGCGTGCCTTGATCTCGTCGGTGCTGCCGTAGATATCCGCGACCCAGTTGAAGGCCTGTTGCGGCGGCGTGATGTTGTCGCCCATCGAAGCGAAGAGAATGATCGGCGATTTGATCGCGCGCAGATCGAACGATGCGCCCGACGCGCCGCGCACTTCGCCCGACCACAGCTTGTTGCCGACGAAAAGATTGCGCGTGATCCATTCGATCTCTTCGCGGTTCATCAGGTAATAGCCGCCCCACCAGCGCTCGAAGTCGAGAAAGCGCGGCGGTTCGGTGTCGATCTTGTCGAACAGCGTGTAGTACTTGTCCCAGAAACTGTTCGCCGGATTCAGGTTCTCGAAGTTCTCGACGAGATACGCGCCGTCGAACTTGCCGTTGCCGAGATCGGCCGTCAGCGAGGCGAGCCACGTCCCGCCGAGCATGCCGCCCGAGTAGCGCATCGGGTTGTCGCCCTCCCCTTCGCTCCACGCGCCGCTCCAGTAGGACATCGGCGCGCCGTTGATGACGAGCGGACCGGTATCGTCGGGCTGCGAGCTCGCGAGCATCATCGCGGCCCAGCCGCCCTGGCAATTGCCGACGATAGCGGGCTTCGGGCTGTCCGGATGCATCTCGCGCACATGCTTCACGAACTGCTGCTCGGCCGCGCATACGTCGAGCAGCGTCTGGCCGGGCTGCGGGTCGCGAAAGAACGTGACGAAGTACACCGGATGACCCGCGCGCAACGCGACGCCGACTTGCGAATCGTCCTTGAATCCGCCGATGCCCGGACCATGCCCCGCACGCGGATCGATGATGAGATACGGCCGCTTCAGCGGATCGATGACTACGCCTTCGGGCGGCACGATACGCAACAGCGCATAGTTCACCGGCCGCGCGAACGTGCGTCCGTCGAGCAGCATTTCATGCGCGAAATGCAGCACCGGTTCGAGACCGCGCTTCGCCTGCTCGATGAAGTTGTTGCCGCGCTGACGCAGCGTGTCCCAGAAGAGCACCGTGCGCTGCATGACATCGACCGCATAGTCGAAGCCGTTGAAACGATCAGCCTCGCCGTTGCCGAGGACACGCACGCCTGCTTCGCGCGCGCGCTCGCTGAATTGATGCTGCGCAAGCTCCGCGCGCTTCTGATAAACGCGTGTGACCTTTTCCGCGATTTTCTGGCTGCGCGCCAGTTGATCTGCATACGTCATGACGTGATCTCCGCGAGGGAACGTGCAAGGGACAACGCAGGAAGCAGATGCATCGGCGGCCATGATGAACGCATGGTCCGATGACTTGGATACCATCATCAAAATATATGCGCAATGTGCGACAAGCAGGTGGCAAAAATTCGCGACTCAACGACGCGCGACTTCATCGCCATTGCGCGAAACAATCTCCTGATACTTCGCGACGACATGTTCGAGGTTGTAGAACATGCGCGCTTCGCCGAGCAGCGCGCCGAGCGGCGAGCGCCGCACCGCCGCGAGCACGCCCGGATTCAGGCCCGCGAGCCAGAGCGTCGTGCCGTTCGCGGCGAGGCGCGCGTCGGCTTCGGTCAGCATCTTGAGCGCGGTGTATTCGACATCGAAGACGCGGCTGAGATCCAGCACGACGATCTTCGCGTCGGAATCGCGCACGAGCGGGCGGATCTTTTCGGCGACACGTTGCGCATTCGCGAAGAATATCCGCCCTTCGGGACGCAGCAGCAATAAGCCGGGAAACGCTTCGTCGTCCGGATGCCGCGACGAAGCGCGCCGGAACACGTTGGTTCCCGGTATCCGCTTCAATGCGTACACAGGCGGATTGGACACCTGATGCGCGAGCGCGAAGAGCGACACGACGATCGCCACCACGATGCCTTCCAGCGTTCCGAACAACACGACGCCCGCGCATGCCGTGAGCGCCCACACGAATTCGGTGCGGCGAATCTTCAGGATCGCGCGGAATTCGGCGGGGCTGAAAAGCCCGATCGAATAGAACACGACGACGGCCGCGAGCGTCGCGTGCGGCATCAGCGCCATGAGCGGCGCGAACAGCAGCATGACGGCGAGCGCGAGCGCCGCCGTCACGAGTCCCGCGAGTTGCGTGCGCGCGCCCGCCTGCCGGTTGACGGCCGTCTGGCTCGTTCCGCCGCCTGAGACCATCGCGCCGAAAAGCGCGCCGGCCGCGTTCGCGAGGCCGGTCGCGAGCAGTTCGCGGTTCGCATCGGGCGCGGGTTCGTCGTTGCGTGCGAACGCCCGCGCCGCCGCGATGCTTTCGGTGAAGCTCATCAACGCGATGCCGAGCGCGTCCGGCCACAGCTTCAATGCAAGCGACAGATCCGGCCGTGTCCACGACGGCAATCCCGCCGGCACCGCGCCGACCGTTTCGACGCCGTGCGCGCGCAGACCGAACGCGGCCACCGCGACGATCGCCGCCGCGACGACGAACAACGGCGCGGGCGCGCGCGGTGCGAAGCGTTCGAGCGCGATGAGCGCGGCGAGCGTCGCCAACGCGAGCGCGAGCGTGCTCGCCGACAGATGCGGCAAGCCCGCGACGAACGCGCCGACGTTGTGAAAGAACGATCCCTTCGGATAGTGAATGCCGAAGAGCTTCGGCAACTGATCCACGACGATGACGATCGCCACGCCCGCCTTGAAACCGACGAGCACCGGCTCGGAAATGAAGTTCGCGACGAACCCGAGACGCAGGCACGCCCCCGCGACGAGCATGATGCCGACGAGCATCGTCAGCGTCGCGTTGGCGACGGCGAGCGCGTGCGGATCGCCATTCGCGACGGTCGCGCCGAGCGCGTTCGCCGCGAGAATCGCGAGCGTGGTCGTCGTGCTGACGGACAGCGCGCGCGACGTGCCGACGAACGCGTACACGATCATCGGCACGCAGGCCGTGTAGAGGCCGACCTGAACCGGCAGGCCCGCGATGGTCGCGTACGCGAGCGCCTTCGGTATGACGACCGCCCCCGCCGTCAGGCCCGCGACGATATCGGCGCGCGCCCACGGCTTCTCGTAACGAAACAGCCATTCGGGCGCGATGGACGCGCGATGCGGCATGACGATCCCGCGTTCCGAAGTCGCGCTAAAAACGCTCGGGCACGTAGCGCAGCGGCCGATCGCTTTCGCGATAACCCTCCGCCTTCTGGCGCTTCGGCAACTTCACCTTTTCGCGCGGCACGGCCTTGTACGGGATATTCGCGAGCAGATGGCTGATGAGATTCAGGCGCGCGCGGCGCTTGTCGTCGGAACGCACGACGTACCACGGCGCCTGTTCCGTGTCGGTGGCCTCGAACATGTCGTCGCGAGCGCGCGAGTAGTCGTACCAGCGGCTGTAGGAACGCAGGTCCATCGGCGAGAGCTTCCAGATCTTGCGTTCGTCGTGGATGCGTTCCTCGAGACGCCGCGTCTGCTCTTCCTGACCGACCTCGAGCCAGTACTTGAGCAGAATCACGCCCGAATCGATGATCGCGCGCTCCACGAGCGGCACGCCTTTCAGAAAGGTTTTCGCCTGGTCCTCGGTACAGAAGCCCATCACGCGTTCGACGCCCGCGCGGTTGTACCAGCTTCGGTCGAAAAGCGTGATCTCGCCCGCGGCGGGCAGATGCGGCAGATAGCGCTGCACGTACATCTGCGTCTTTTCGCGCTCGGTGGGCGCGGGCAGCGCAACCACGCGGAAGATGCGCGGGCTCACCCGCTCGGTAATCGCCTTGATCGTGCCGCCCTTGCCCGCGCCGTCGCGTCCCTCGAACACGACGCAGACTTTCGCGCCCGTGTAGACGGCCCATTCCTGCAGCTTCACGAGTTCCACATGCAGGCGCGCAAGCTCTTTTTCGTACTGTTTCCTGTTCAGGCGCTCATGCACGCCCGCGCCTTCACGCACGCCTCTCGATTCGCCGACAGCCCTCTCTTCGTTCATTGCTGTCTCCCGATATTTTTGGATGCCATCCGCGCGGACGAACCGAGTCCGCCGTCGCGACGATGCGCGCGGCACATGGTCGCGGACCCGTCATGACGCCGTCAGGTTTCGTTGCGCTCGGGCACGACCTGCACCACGAGCGTGCGGTTCTTCCAGAACATGTTGTGGATGCGCGGCTGAAAGGTGCGCAGCACGTGCGGCTCGATCGAATCGAAGGTGACGACCGCGGCCGGATGCTCGCCGGTGCCCGTCACGCGCTGAATCGAATCGTAGGGTGGAAAGCCGTAGCGGCAGAGAAATTCCCTGATTTCGTCGTCGGTCGTGGACTCTTCCACGTTGCCTATCCAGAGATCGCCCATTGCAAGATTCTCCGTTGAGTTGTGCGACGTTTCTTCGACTAATACACCAACGGACGGCTCAGGTCGACCCATCTCGCTTGGCCGATTTGCGCTGCGCGAGCGGATTCAGCGCGACGACGAAAGTCACGATCCCGATGCCGAGCGCCCACATGCCGTAACGGAATTCGAGTTTCATGTCGTACAGAAGGCCGTGGATCGTGAAATACAGCCCGGCGAGCCAGATGAACACGCCAATCGAGGCAACCACCATGCGCGGCTCGTTCAGTCTCATCGATGTCTCCCGGAAGCGGTGCGCGAGATAGCTTCAGTTTAGGAAAACTTCCGTCGTCCTGTGAACACACTCGTGTGCAATGACCTTGGCGCGCCGCGATCGTTAGGCTACATTTCCCGCGTATGGCGGAGCAGCAAATGCAACGCATGACCAACTAAACCAATTAACGTTCTGACGCGCCCCGCAGATGCGAAAGCCAACCCCTTTCCCGACCAGGTTGCGAAATTTCGTGATGCTCTTCGTCCTCGCTGCCGCGCCCTGCGCCGCGCTGGCGCAGGGCGCGCCGGACCGCGCGGTCGTCGGCGCAAACGTCAAGCAGTATGCGAATTCCGTGCTCGCGATCATGTCGTACACCGCGGTGCCGGATGTCACGACAAGTTCACTGTCGATCAATAGCGGCACGACCGGCAATCCGGGCTTCGGTCAGACGCAACTCGGCGGCGGCTTTACCCTCAGCAATTCGTTTCCGCTCTACCTCGAAGGCACGCTCGCGTACAGCCGCTACGATCCGACCTTCATCGCGACCGACGGCGACCAGCAGCGCGCGGTGCCTGCGAAATGGAACACGTTCAGCACGACGGTTGGCGTCGGCTGGGACTTCCCGATCACGAGCGAGCTGAAATTTCGCCCGATCATCAACGGCATGATCGGCCGCGTCGCGAGCGATGCGCGCATCGCGCAGACGGTGTTCAATCACGTCGCCAACACCAATCTGCAGTTCCTCGAGGACGGCGCGCTCAATGCGTACGGCGTCGGCGGCTCGCTGATGCTCGATCTCGAGCATTATCGCGAGCACTACGAGGTCGATGTCGAACTGCGCGCAACCGATATTTATCTACGCAGCTTCGGCAGTTCCTCGGAAGCGGTGCAAGGCTCCGCGACCGCGCAGCAGTTCAGCCTGTGGGCGCGCTGGCGTGCGCCCACAGGCTTCGCCGCGCTCGACAGGCCGGTGCGCTACGTGCTCGAAACCGCGTACTCGCATTACTTCGGCGACAGCGCGGGCGTGCTCGGCTTCAACGATCTGACATCGCTCGGCGTCGGGCTCGAACTGGACAGCAGCAAATATCCTGTCGTCATCACGCGCACGCGCGCGATGGTGCGCTACGTATTCGGCCACAACGTGCACGGCGTGTCGTTCGGCCTCGCCGTCAGCTTCTAGCGCGCGCCGTTCAAAGCACGTTGCGCTGGCTCGGATCGTATTTCGGATCGGGCTGCTTCTGCGTCTGCCGGAGCACGCCCTGAGCGTCGAAATAGAAATGGAACAGCATGTGGTCGATGTTGTTCTCCAGGTATCGATACGTCCACACCTCGCGATCCATCCGCTTGAAATAGGCCGTCTCGAACGGGCGTCCGAACGCGATCATCACGTCGTTGCGCGTCCACTTGTTGACCTCGGCGCGGTAGAACTCGTTTTCCTGAAGCACTTGCCGAACACTGACCGTATTGCCCGACGCATCGAGATCGACGGCCGTGGTCGTCGATCCCATCGGCTGCGTGGGCCACATCAGACGCTTGCCGCCGTTCGGCAGGTCGTAGGTTTCCTTCGGCGGCCCGAGCCTGGCGACGATCGCCTGCTGATCCATGCCGGGCTGCACGCGCTGTTCCGGCTGCGCGCAACCGGCGAGCGCGAGCGCGACGGCGCACGCGCCGTGCGTCAGCGCGAATGCAAAGCGTTTTTTCATGGGTCTCTCCCGCGTCCGCCACGGTTCGTGGCGCCTTATTTTGTCATGGCGGGTTCCACGGATATGGCGAACGCTTCCGTATAAACGGCCTTCACCTGATCGCCCTTCTTGACGCGCTTCAGGCGCTCGGGATCCTGAACGTGCAGATCGACCGTCTCGCCGCGCGGCCCGCGCAGCGTCACGGTTTTCGCATGACGATCGACGGCGATCACATCGGCGATGATCGTCACTTCGCGCCCGACCTCGCCGCCCGGCTTCGCGCCCGGCGCCGCGCGCTCGGCCGAGTCGCTCTCGGAACGCGACGGCTGCGTCTTCTTGTCGAGCAGGCTCAGCGTCAACGACTCGCGGTACTGCGCGGTGACGACATCGCCGACTGCGAGCTGATCGAAGTTGCGCGCTTCGTTCGTGACTTCCAGTTCCATCACCTTGCCGGCGTTCGTTTTCAGCGTGACGGTGCGCGTCGCCGGATCGATGCCGACGATCGTCGCCGTCACCTTCGCGACGCCCTGCACCGTCGCGCCGTCCGGGTTTCGCACGACGCTGACGTCGGCCTGAGGATCGGCGGTGGGATCGGCTGCAAAGGCGCTTGCGGATAGCGCAAGGCATGACAAGACAACGAGGCTGACGCGTTTCATGTTCGCGCTCCTTTTGTTCTATCGATACCGCGATGACGTTACTGGATCGTGTAACCGCGTCCCTGCATGCACGCCGACCACGCGCGATAGTACGTCTGCATCGCGCCCTGGCTCTGCGCCTGCGCGTTGGATTCCTGCGCCCGCTTGTTCTGCCGTGCGCGCATGCCGCCGGCCATCGTGCCCGTCGCCGCGCCGATGGCCGCGCCCTTGCCCGCATCGCCCGCGATCGCACCGATCACCGCGCCGCCCGCCGCGCCGCGCGCCGCGCCGCCGACGCGCTCGCCGCCGCCCACAGCCGGTCCGCCTTGCGGTGGCGGCGCCGCCGATGCCGTCGCCGGGTCGATGCCCGTGTTGCTCTTCGCCCAGCTGTAGCACGCGCCGTCGTCGCTTTGCTGCTTCTGCGCGCTCTGTCCCTTGGCCGGATAAGCGATCGGCTTGCTCTGCGCAATGGCGTCGAGCGCCATCACGGCGATCACGATGGCGCAGCCGGCACGCAATCTCGTTGCATTCATGGCGACTCCTTGCCTGATTTCCAGAGTTGGCGATTCAAGATTCTTTTGATACACGACGCCGTCGTTATTGACAATGAAAGTCATCGCGCCGCTTGCGCCGGATTGCACGCGATAGTCTGCAATACAGACCACACCGGATTCAGGAAGCGAACGCGTGAAGAACCTCTGACCAGAACAGCAAATTTGTATTCTCGTGTTGCCGTTTGTAGCTTGATGCGCGCCGGACGCAGCGCCGCGAAAAACATGCATATTCGAAGATATGCGAACGTCCTGGCGAATTCAAGAATCGCCGCATAGGTGTTTGTTCGCTGATTTGTCGAACGACTCGGGCTTTTAATTACCCGCCTAAAGCGATGATCGCCATCGTCAGAAGCACGCCGAGCGCCATCATCGCGAGACCGGCCTTCCAGCCGCGCCAACCCGCATAACCGCCCAGCGCGAAGCCGCAGCAAAACAGCATCGCGAGCGTGAGCACGCGCGATATGAAGAGCGCGGTCGGAACGTGCTTGACGAGAACAAAAGGCGCGGCGACCGGAAAGGTCGACAGTACGATGATGATGAAGATGCCCAGCGCCGCGAGAAAATCGTCGCGCACGAAGCGCGCGCGTTCCGGCAGGCTGTCGCTCGCGGCGATGCGCTTGCGGATGGATTCGAGATCGTCGTCGGAGATGAACGGATCGAGCGTCGCGGATACTCTCTCGCGCAACATGCGCACGCCCGCCGCCGCATCGCGCTCGCGCTGGATCGCAAGCGCGAGCGCGTGCCTGCGCGCGCGGTCCGCGATCGTGCGAACGAGATACATGACGGCATCGGCGAGACCCCACGCGAGATTGCAGCCGAGCGCCGTGTAGAGCATCTTGTGTCCCGCCGCCTCGCCGCCCGTCGCCGCCGATACCGTGCCGACAAACGTCAGCGCCATGAAGAGGCCGAAGCACAGCTCCGACACGCGATCGACGGTGTCGAGCACCGGCGCTCGCGTGCGTTTGCCCGGCGAAGTCTCCTCGTGCATGAGCGCGCGGCTATCCGACCTTCACCTCGTTTTCCAGGGGTTGATTGTTCTCGAAAGCCGTGATGCTCTGCAGCGTGGTTTCGCAGATCGTTGTCAACGCTTCGCGCGTCAGATAAGCCTGATGCCCCGTCACGATCACATTCGGAAACGACACGAGCCGCTGGAAAACGTCGTCGGTGATGATTTCGCTCGAGAGATCGCGGAAGAAGAGATCGGCTTCCTGTTCGTAGACGTCGATTGCGAGGCCGCCCAGTTGTCCCGTCTTCAGCGCTTCGATCACCGCTTCGGTGTCGATCAGTCCGCCGCGGCTCGTATTGACGAGCAACGCGCCGTGCTTCGAACGCTTGAGCGATTCCGCGTTGATGATGTGATGCGTCTCTGGCGTCAGCGGGCAAAAGAGCGCGACGATGTCCGCCTTCTCGCCGATCTCGCCGGACGTCGCGTAACGCAACCCGAGCGCCTCGAACTGTTTCGACGGATACGGATCGTAGCCGATCACGTTGCAGCCGAAGCCCTGCATGATCTTCGCGAACACGCAGCCGATCTTGCCCGTTCCCACGACCGCGACGGTTTTGCCGTACAGATCGAAACCGATGAGGCCGTCGAGCGAGAAGTTCGAATCGCGCGTGCGGTTGTATGCGCGATGCACTTTGCGATTGATCGCGAGCAAGAGCGCGACCGCGTGCTCCGCGACCGAGTTCGGCGAATAGTTGACGACGCGAACCACCTTGATGCCGAGCTTCGCGGCGGCCGCGAGATCGACGTTGTTGAAGCCGGTGCAGCGCAGCGCCACGAGACGCGTGCCGCCTTTGTGCAGCGCTTCGAGCACTTCGGCATTCGCCGTATCGTTGACGAAGATGCAGACCGCGCCGTAGCCCGCCGCGAGCTCGACGGTGTCCATGTCGAGCGACATGTCGTGGTACCGGAGCTTGTGGTTTTCCTTCTTGTTCGCCTGGTCGATGTACTGACGCTCGTAAGGGGTCGAACTATAGATCGCCACTTCCATGATGCACTCCTTGAAAATTGTATTGACGGGCCGGTCAAGAGCCTAACCCGCGGCCAGCGATATGGCGATCTGCACGAATAACACCTTGACGATGGTCATCGACGGAAAAATCATCGCGTACATGATGTCCGGCTGATCCGTCGGCGCGACGCGGTTCGCGAACGCGAGGATCGCCGGATTGCCGGTCGCGCCGCAGATCACGCCGATCGACGTGTCGAACGGCAGCCTGAAAATCCACAGGCAGCATATCGCCGTGACCGCCACGAGCACGAATACCGTGATGATGCTGAAGACGAGCAGAATCGGCCCGGCGGTGCCAACGGTGTCGACGAACTTCGGCCCGCACGAAATGCCCACTTGCGCGAGAAAAATCGTGAGGCCGAGATTGCGCAAGACGAGATTCGCGGACAGCGGCATCACCCAGACGAACGGCCCGTTGCGGCGCGCCTTGCCGAGACACAGCGCGACCAGGAGCAGCGCGGCGAGACCCAGACTGAACGCGCCGAGGCCGGGAATCGGCAGCGGAATCGCGCCGGCCAGCAAGCCCAGCGCCGCGCCGATGCCGAGGCAGATGAAGCTCAGGTCCGCCGTGCCCTTGATCGAATCGCCGAAGAACGTCCGCATGGTCGCCTGATGCGCGCGATTGACGAGCAGCCCGACGCGATCGCCCGCTTCGAGGATGAGATCGGGCGTCGAGAGCATGTCCGCGTCGCCGCGCCGCACGTGCGCAATGGCGCAGTTCACGCCATCGGGAAAGCGGATGTCGCCGAGCGCCATGCCGACGACCGCCGGATTCGACGCGAACACGCGCATGTAGTCGAGGTCCTCGCGATGGCTCGTCATGCGGCCCGGCTGCATTTCGCCGCAGAGCGCGGCGGCTTCTTCGAGCAGACGGCGATCGGTGCTCGTGGCGAGCAGCACGTCGTCAGCGCGCAGCGTGAGGTCGGCGGCGGGCAACTGATTGTGATGCGCGCGCCGCACCGCCGCGATCGCCACGCCCGAGGGCAGCCGGCTCGACAGCTCCGACAACCTGAGGCCGACGAGGCCCGCGTTTCGCAGCGCGATTTCGGCCGTTTCGAGTATCTTCGCGGGCGGCTTCTGAATCTTTACCTTCAGCGCAACGTTGAGCAGATAGATGAGCAGGATCGGCCCGGCGACGCCGAACGGATAGGAAATGCTGTACGCGACGGCCGCATCGTTGCTTTTCATCGATGCGATCGCGACCTGCAGGCTCGCCGTGCTGGTTCCGCTGCCGGCGAACATGCCGAGCGCATCGGCGAGCTTGATGCCGAAGTGGATGAAGCCGCACGCCACGAGGCCCGCGACGATCACGCCGACGCACGCGGCGATGTTCGCCTTCATGCCCTCGCGGCTCGTTAGTCCGCGAAAGAACTGCGCGCCGTACTGAATGCCGATGCCGTATAAAAACAGCAGCAGCCCCAGCGTGCCGAGCAACGGCGGCGGTGCGGACTTCGGCGCGAACGCGCCGATCGCGAGCCCGACGAACAGCACCGCGCCGGAGCCGAGGGCCACGCCTTTGATGTTGATTTCACCGATCAGATAGCCCAGCGCGATCGTCAGAAAAAGCGCGAACAACGACTGATTCTCGAGGAAGGTTCTGACTGCATCCATGCCGCCTCCTGTGGGTGGACAAAGCAACTCGGCAGTACACGAACATTAAAGGCGCTTTGCGTCGCACAGTCCAGCACCGCCGTGCGCATTCAACGGGACTGAAGCACGACGACGCTGCGCGCCTCGACGCGGCACGCACCGCGCTCGACGAGCGCCGTTTCGACATTCGGAACAATGTCGTTCGGCGATTCGGCAGATGTATCGACGACGCGCAGCCAGCTCGAATTGTCCACCGCCGGCAGCGCGGCCTCGCGCGCATCGTCGTTCATGTTGAGGACGATGTGCAGCATCGGCTCGCCCGGCGCGTGGCCCGCGAGCGTGAACGCCACGAAGCGCGCGCCGGGGTCGTGCCACGCGGGCGCATCGAGACTTTCGCCGTGCCATGCGACATCGGGATGCGTTTGTCCGTTCGCCGGACGTCCCGTCAGAAAGCGTCGGCGGCGCAGGCTCGCGTGACGCTTGCGCAGCGCGATCATCTCGCGCGTGAAACGCAACATGTCGCGCGCGTCGTCGGAAAGTTGCCAGTCCATCCACGAAAGCGCGTTGTCCTGACAGAACGCGTTGTTGTTGCCGCGCTGGCTGCGCAGGAGCTCGTCGCCGGCGAGAAGCATCGGCACACCTTGGCTCAGCAGCAGGATCGCGATGAAGTTGCGCGCCTGCCGAAGCCGCAGTTGGATGATCGCGGGATCGTCCGTCTCGCCTTCCGCGCCGCAATTCCACGACAGATTGTCGTTGCTGCCGTCTCGGTTGTCCTCGCCGTTCGCCTCGTTGTGCTTCGCGTCGTAGCTGACGAGATCGGCGAGCGTAAAGCCGTCATGGCACGTCACGAAGTTGATGCTGTTCGCGGGCAGCCGGCCATCGTCCTCGTAGAGGTCCGCGCTGCCCGCGATGCGCGTGCACACTTCGCCGACGACGCCCGGCTCGCCGCGCACGAAGCGCCGGATCGCGTCGCGATAACGCCCGTTCCACTCGGACCAGTCCATGCCGGGGAACGTGCCGACGTGATAAAGGCCGCCCGCATCCCAGGCTTCGGCGATCAACGGCACGCGCGCGAGGATCGGCGATGCTTCCATCGCCCAGGGTAACGGCGGCGTGCGCAGCAATTCGCCGTGCTCGCCGCGAGCAAAGACGCTCGCGAGATCGAAGCGGAAGCCGTCGACGCCGAGTTCGCGCACCCAGTATTCGAGGCAACGCATGATGAACGCCGACACCAGCGGATGATTGCAATTGACCGTATTGCCGCAGCCCGTGTAATCGAGGTATCGCCGCGAATCGTTCGGGTCGGACTGATAGAAGGCGTCGTTGGCGAAGACCTTGAAGTGGATCAGCGGGCCGTTGTTGCCCGCCTCCGACGTGTGATTGAACACGACATCGAGCAGCACGCGAATGTCAGCCGCGTGCAATGCGTCGACGAGTTCGCGGAATTCCTGCGGCGCCCGCGCGGGCTCGACGCAATAGCGCGGATGCGGGCTATAGAAGCCATATGTGCTGTAGCCCCAATAGTTGCGAAGTCCGCGCTCGGCGGCGAAGGCGGGAAGGTCCTGTTCGTCGAAGGCCATCACGGGAAGCAGTTCGACATGCGTGACGCCGAGCGCCTTCAGATAGGGAATCTTTTCGATGAGACCTGCGAACGTGCCCGGATGACGCACGCCGCTCGACGCATGCCGCGTGAAGCCGCCGACATGCAGTTCGTAGATGATCGCGTCGTCGAGCGTGCGGATGTCCACGTCGTCGACGGGCCGATTCAACGGCTCCGTCACGATGCCTCTGAGCGACGCGTGTTCGGCGGCGTGCACAGCGGCGGCCTGCGCGCGATCGTAGAAGCGGTCGCTCACGCCGCGCGCTTGCGGATCGAGCAGTTCCTTCCGGCTCGCGGCTTCGTCGCTCATCTGGGGCACGTCGAGCGGGCCGTATGCGCGCCACGTATAGCAGCAACGCAGCGGCAGATCTTCGACGAACACATGCCAGAAGAAATACGTGCGGTTCGTTTCGCTCGTGAGCGCGATGACCTGAAACGGTTCGACGCTCTCTTCCGATGCGTACAGCAATAGTTCGACGCGCGTCGCGCGGCGGCAGAACGCGCAGAAGTTGACGCCGCCCGGCATGACCGTCGCGCCGAGCGGGAAGCGCGAGCCGGTCCGCGTGCGATAGCCCGCGTGATCGTGCGCGACTGCAGGAACATCGCTCATGGTCGTCTCCCGCTTCGCTTCGTCACACTGAGCAAGGATATGTGAGGCGTCGCGGATTACAAGTGGACGGCTCGGGCGCGCGTCGCATCGGCGGGTGTTAAGCGTTTCAATATTTCTGTCGGATCGTTTCATCCGCTTGACCCCATTCGGATTCCGGCTACAACGGAATCAGTGCACACGTTGCGTGGAATCGGTCATGCCATCCGAACAAACGTTACAAGAAGGCTCGAGCGGCGGCGGCGTGCAAGGCTGGTCGCGTCATGTGCCGTTGATCGCGTTGCTGCGCGACTATCGCGTGGGGTGGCTGAAGAACGACATCATCGCCGGACTCGTGCTGACGACGATGCTCGTGCCCGTCGGCGTCGCATATGCGCAGGCGTCGGGCGTGCCGGGCGTGTGCGGCCTCTATGCGACGATCGTCCCGCTACTCGCCTACGCGATCTTCGGCCCGAGCCGCATTCTCGTGCTCGGCCCCGATTCCGCGCTCGCCGCGCCCGTGCTCGCGGTCGTCGTGCTGAGCGCATCCGGCGATCCGTCGCGCGCGATCGCCGTCGCGGGCATGATGGCGATCGTCTCCGGTTTGGTGTGCGTCGTTTTCGGCTTGCTCAAGCTCGGCTTCGTCACCGAGTTGCTCTCGAAGCCGATTCGCTACGGCTATATGAACGGCATCGCGCTGACCGTGCTGATCAGCCAGTTGCCGAAGCTCTTTGCGATATCCATCGAAGATCACGGGCCGTTGCGCGATCTCGCGACTCTCGCCAAAGGCATCGCCGCTGGCCAGTCGAACTGGTACAGCTTCGCCGTCGGCGCGGCGAGCCTCGCGCTCATTCTCCTGCTCAAGCGCTTCGACAAGGTGCCGGGCATTCTCATCGCCGTCGTGCTCGCGACGCTATGCGTGAGCGTGTTCCATCTCGACCAGCGCGGCGTGAAAGTGCTCGGGACCATCCCGCAAGGACTGCCCGCGTTCTCGCTGCCGTGGCTGAGCGATGCCGATTTCGTGCGCATCGTGCTCGGCGGCTGCGCGGTCGCGCTCATCGCTTTCGCCGATACCAGCGTGCTGTCGCGCACCTTCGCGGCGCGCGCCAATACGCGCGTCGATCCGAATCAGGAGATGATCGCGCTCGGCGTCGCCAATCTCGCGACCGGTCTGTTTCAGGGCTTCCCGGTCAGCAGCAGTTCGTCGCGCACGCCTGTCGCGGAAGCGGCGGGCGCGCGCACGCAGATGACGGGCATCGTCGGCGCGGTGGCGGTGGCGGCCGTGCTGCTCGCCGGGCCGAATCTGCTGCGTCATCTGCCGAGCAGCGCGCTCGCGGCCGTCGTGATTGCCGCGGCCATCGGACTATTCGAGTTCAGGGATCTGAAGCGCATCTATCGCATTCAGCAATGGGAGTTCTGGCTGTCGATCTGCTGCTTCGCCGGCGTGGCGGTGTTCGGTGCGATTCCCGGCATCTGCATCGCCGTGGTGATCGCGGTCATAGAATTCCTATGGGATGGATGGCGGCCGCATTACGCCGTGCTCGGGCGCGTGGAAGGACTGCGCGGTTATCACGACACGATGCGATACCCGCAAGCGGAACAGGTTCCGGGCCTGCTGCTGTTCCGCTGGGACGCGCCGCTTTTCTTCGCGAACGCCGAGCTGTTCCAGCAGCGCGTGCTCGAAGCGGTGAAGCAGGCGCCGACGCAAGTCAAACGCGTCGTCGTGACGGCCGAGCCGGTCACGAGCGTCGATGTCACGTCCGCCGACATGCTGCGCGAACTGCATCGCGCGTTGCAGGAACGCGGCATCGCGCTGCATTTCGCCGAGATGAAAGACCCGGTTCGCGACAAGCTCAGGCGCTTCGAACTGACGCCGATCTTTCCCGATGCGTGCTTTCATCCGACGATAGGCAGCGCCGTCGACGCCTGGCTCGCCTGTCAGACGCCCGCCGCCTGAATGTCGGCGAAGCGCGCCCGGAGCGTCTTCTTGTCGATCTTGCCGACGCTCGTCTTGCTGATCGCGTCGATGAAGCGCACGTCGCGCGGCACCGCATAGCGCGAGATGCGTCCGGTTTCGGCGATGCCGCGCAGATATCGCGTGATCATTTCCTCCGTGATCGGCGCCGCGCAATCCGGCTTCTGCACGACGAGCGCGAGCGGGCGTTCGCCCCACTTCGCATCGGGCACGCCGATCACCGCGACCTCGGCCACGCCCGGCAACTGCGAGATCAGGCTTTCGACTTCGAGCGACGACACCCATTCCCCGCCCGACTTGATGACGTCCTTCGCGCGATCGGTGATGCGCAGATAGCCGTCGGCATCGACGTTGCCGATGTCCTGCGTATGCAGCGCGCCGCCTTCCCACAACGTCGCGGATGCCTCGCGATTCTTCAGATAGCCTTGCGTGAGCCACGGCGCGCGCGCGACGATCTCGCCGCACGTGCGGCCATCGCGCGGCGCTTCGCGCAGTTCGTCGTCGACGATGCGCAAGTCGACGAGCGGAATCGCGCGGCCCGTCGTGCAACGCAGGCGCACTTGCTCGTCGGCGTGGAGCGTGTCCGCGTGCGGGGGCAATTGCGCGAGACTCAGCAGCGGACCGCTCTCCGACATGCCGTATCCCGAGAACACGTCGATGCCGCGTCCGAGCGCCGCGCGCGCGAGTCCTTCGGTCAGCGCGCCGCCGCCGATCACGACCTTCCATCGGCGCAAATCGACGGCGTCGGCATCCGGGCATGTCAGAAGCATATGCAGGATCGTGCCGACGCAATGCGAGAACGTCACGCCTTCTTCCTCGATCAGACGCATGATGTTCTGCGGCACATAGCGGCCGGGGTACACCTGTTTCACGCCGAGCATCGTCGCGATGTAGGGCATGCCCCACGCGTGCACATGGAACATCGGCGTGAGCGGCATGTAGACATCGCCGCGATGAAAGCGCTGGCCGCTCGCCGGGCTCGCGAGCGCGGCCATTCCGGCAATCGTATGCAGCACGAGCTGGCGATGCGAAAAGTACACGCCCTTGGGCTTGCCGGTCGTGCCGGTCGTGTAGAACGTCGTGGCGCGCGTGTTCTCGTCGAAATCGGGAAACTCGCGCACGGGATCGGCGGCGGCGAGCATCGCTTCGTATTCACGCGCGAACCCGATGCCGTGCTCCGGAACCGCGACGCCTTGCTCATCGATCCAGATGAAAGTACGCACGGTTTCGAGGCGCGTTCTGATCGCGTCGATCACCGGCAGGAAATCGGTATGCACGATCAGCATGTCCGCGCCCGCATGATTGAGCGTGTACAGAATCTCGTCCTGCGAAAGCCGCACGTTCACCGATTGCAGGACCGCGCCCATCATCGGCACGGCGAAATAGCATTCGAGATAGCGATGGCTGTCCCAGTCCATCATCGCGACGGTGCTGCCATGCTTCGCGCCGAGCGCGTCGAGGGCATTCGCGAGGCGCGCGACGCGCTCCGTCATCGTGCGATACGACTGCCGCACCGCGCCGCGATAGACGATCTCCTGATCCGGCGAATTCGCGAGCGGCGTGTGCAGCAACTGCTTGATGAGCAACGGGTACGAATACGCGTCGGGCGCGGCGTGCGGGTCGAAATACGTGTCTTGCATCCTTGTCTCCAAATATTCAGAAGTTGTGGCGCAGGCCGAGCATGGCCGCGGTCGTCGACTTGCCCGGCGCGGTCGGCTGGCCGTAGGCGATCATCTGGTTCATTGTGCCGTTGTTGTCGACGTGGCCGACTTCGGCATACGCGAGCGTGCGCTTCGACAGGTTGTATTCCGCGCCGATCGCGAATTCCAGCGAGTGATTCGACGACTGGTTCTTGTCCTTGATGTAGTAGACGCCGGTCGTCACGTTGAGATTGGGCGCGAAGCGATAGCCAAGACCGCCCGAGTACATGTCGAAGTTCGCGCGATCCGAATCGGCGGGGTTCTTGCCGTTCGCGTAGGACATCGAGATCGAGAAGCCGTGCGTCGTGTACAGGCCGCCGAAATACATCATGCGATTGTTGTTGAGTCCGGTGGGCACGGAGCCGGGCGCGGGATTCGCGTCGTGGCCGTTGTAGTAGACAGCCGTCAGCGTCAAGCCGAAGTTCGAGTACTTCAGCACCGCCGATTCGCGCGTGCCGCCCTGAAACTGTCCCGCCACGCCGCCGGGCGCGTATTCGAGCGATGCCGACAAACCCGCATACGTCGGCGACTGATACACGAGCGCGTTGCTGTCGTAGAGCGCGCCGATCGAGCCGTTGGTGCTCGTGCCGGGCCAGCCGGCCGCCGTGTTCATGCCGAGCCATGCGGTCAGCACGCTGCCGAAATACTGCGCGCGGCGCACGTCGGTGTCGTACATCGCCCAGATCATCGGCACGATCTGGCGGCCCGCGTTGAAGGTGCCGAACGGGCCGGACACGCCGATCGTCGCGTATTGATTGAACATCGCGGTGGCGCCGGGCGTATCGGAGAGGCCGGTCTTGCCGGTGCCCGAATCGAACGAGCCTTGCAGCTTCACGTTGATGAAGTAGCCGCCGCCGAGATCTTCGCTGGCCTTCAGGCCCCAGACGCTCGAATAGATGCCGCCGTCCTTGAAGCGATACACCTTCCCCGTGTCCCGCGCGTTGCGCGCGAAGCTCGCCGCCGACGCGCTCTGATACATGAGGCCGGCGTCGAGCACGCCATAGAGCGTCACGGTGGATTGCGCATGCGCGCCGCCGGCGGCCAGCACGAGCCCTGCGGCAGTGGCGAATCTGAGCTTCATCGAGTCTCCTGATCTTGTTCTGGATGCGCCGCGCACCGATAGGGTCGCGGCGTCAGGAGGCAAGAATACGCATCGGCCAAGTGCCGAACCCCTCTCACGGAGAGAGGGGTAGGGATTGCGAGAGAGGCGGGAAAACCCTGCTGAAAACGCTTGAAAAAGGCGCTATTGCACGCCTTCGAGCAGGCCGAGCGCGATGGCGCGGCGCACCGCGTGCTTGCGCGAACTGGCGTCGAGCTTGCCGAAGAGATTCTTCAGATGCCACTTGACGGTGCCCTCGCCGACCGCCGCCGCGAGCGCGATTTCCTTGTTGCTCAAGGTGCGCGCGAGCAGTTCGAGAATCTCGCGCTCCTTCGGCGTGAGGATCACGCTCGGCAACGCGCGCGGCCCGCCTTCGCCCGAACGCGGCGGCACGCGCACGACATGCGGCGGCACGACCGGGCGCTCGCCGGCATCCACGCCGCCCGCTTCGCTCACGCGCCGCGCCCAGTCGGCGAGACCGGGATGCGCGTCGATCAACACGCGCCCGAGATGATACGTGCGCGCGAGGTTCAGCGCTTCGAGAAACGGCGCGTGGCCGTCGCCCGTCGCGCGTTCCTGGGCGAACGCGCGCAACGCCATCAGCTCGATGCGCTCGCGTCCGCGCTTCATCGTCGCGGCGATCTGTTCCGCGCGCGCGAGCGGTTCGACCGCAGCCGGCCAGTCCTGACGCGCGAGCGCCGCGCCGCCGTGCGCCATCGTCTGCAGCATCTGCACGGAGCGGCTCCAGATCGGCCCGCGCGTGGCGATGTGTTCATCGACGATCGCGTCGATACGCTCGACGAGCGCATCGCAGGTCTGCGCGCGATAGCGTCCCGCATGCGCGCTCACCTGCTCCGCGAGGCTCGTCACGCAAAGACGCGGCAGATTGCGCGCGACGCCCATCGCGTAAAGCATTTCGAGCAGATCGAGCGCGCGATGCTCGTCGCCGCGCAACGCCGCGATGCGCGCCGCCGTGCGATACGCGAGCACGACGGTCTCCGGCAACGCCGCGCGTTCGAGCACGTCGAGACGGTTGGCGAGCAGCGCGGCGGCCTCGTCGATGCGATCGTCCTCATACGCGATCGACGCGCACGTCGCCGCGAACATGCACGTCAGCGGATGACGCCGCCCGAGGTCTTCTTCGGCGCTCGCGAGCGCGGGCAGCAGGACGCTTTCGGCGAGCTTCACCTGTCCTTCCTGAAGCCACGTCAGGCCGACCATGTGATCGCCCCAGCGCACGACATAGCCGAGCCCCTTGCCGATCTGCGCGCGCGTCACCGCCTGTTGCAGACGCCGCGCCTGCGCCGGCTCGCCGAGCAGCATCGCGCGGGCGGCGAGGCGGTTCGCATGCGACTGCGCGAGCCACGAGTCCTTGGGCGGCGGCGTCTGCGCCCACGGCTCGAAAAGCGTCAGGAAGCGGTCGGGATCGTCGGCGTACCACGCGGCCGCGCTCAGGATCAACGCGCATTCGTAACGCAAGGCGTCGTCCGCACCCGGCGATGCAAGCACGCGCTCGACCTGACGCTGCGCCTCGTGATGACGTTCGCCCAGCGCGAGCGCCCACGCGACCGCCAGACACAGGCGCGGACGCTTTTCCAGTTCCGCTTCCGGCAGACGTTCCAGCCACTCGAGCACGGTGCCGAGCTGGCCTTGCTTCACGGCGTCGTGCAGCGACTGCTCCGCGAGTTCGTACGCATGTTCGCGCTCGCCCGCCGCATGCGCGTGGCGCGCCGCCTGTTCGAGCATGCCGCGCGCGCCGAGCCAGCGCGCCGCGCGCCGATGCAGTTCCGCGCGCGCATCGTCCGCGAGCGCGGCAAAGCGCGTCTGCAGCACGTCGCGCACGAGCGGATGCAGGCGGCACCAGTCGCTCTCCTCCGCCGTCACGAAGACGGGCGTATCGCGCGTGAGACGTGCGAGGCGTTGCGGCGCGTCGGCGTCGCCGGTCAGGGCTTCGCACAAGTCGGGGTGCAGCACGTCCACGACGCTGATGTCGACGAGCAGGCGTTCATCGGCGGATGACAGCTCGCTCAACAGCGCCGCGACGAGCGGTTCGCGCAAGCCGCGCGGGCCCGCCGCGAGATTGTCGAGCGCCGTGCGCGGGTCCTGCGCGCGCGCCATCGCGGTGAGCGCGAGTTGCAGGCCGAGCGGCCAGCCGCCGGTGATTTCGAAGAGGCGCGCGGCGGCATCGGCGTCGACGCGCGCGCCGAAACGCTGCGTGACGAGCGCGATGGTTTCATCGACGCGAAAACGCAGCGCGTCCGGCGCGACGAGTTCGGCCTGTCCGTAGGCGAGCAGTTCCGCCGCGGGCTTGTCGAGCCCCTGCCGGCCCGCCGCGACGATGCGCAGATTCTGCGGCGCGTTGTGCATCACGTAATCGAGCAGTTGCGCGCCGGGTTCCGGCAGACGATCGGCTTCGTCGACGATCAGCACGACATCGAGCGATAGCTGCGCAAGCTCCGCCAGCCACGCGGTGGCGAGATCGAACGCGCCGGCGGGCACGCCCGGATTTTCCGCGATGAGACGCCCGAACGAGGGCCGCGCGCAGCATGTCCGGATCGCGTGGACGAGCGCGCGCAGGAAGCGCTCCGCGTCGTCGCGATCGTCGGCGAGCAGCCACGCGACCGCCGCGCCGTGCGCCAGAAACTCGCGCCGCCATTGCGCGAGCAGCGACGTCTTGCCGTAACCCGCGCCGGCCTGCACGAGCACGATCTGGCTGCGTGCGGTGTCGGCGTTCAAACGGGCGCGCGCGAGCAGCCCGGACGGCGCGCGCGGCGCCATCGTCTTCAGCACGAGCTCGGTGGATGGGGAGTCGGTGGGCATCGGTAATTTTTTGTCTTCCATCTAGGATGGTTCGGATCGCGCGCGTGCGTCAAGCCCCTCCCGCCGCGAGAGGGGCGCTCGGCCGCCGCCCGCACTACGATTCGATCAACCGTGCAATTGAAACCGAAGGATCACCATGTACCGACATCTGCTCGTGCCCGTCGAGCGCAACGACGCCAGCGTCGAGGCGACTGGCCATGCGGCCGAGCTCGCGCGCTCGCTCGGCGCGCGCATCACGTTCGTCAGCCTGCATGCGGGCGCGAGCGACGATGCGGCGCAGCATCGCCGGATCGCGGCCGCCCTCGCCCGCGCCGAAGCCGCCGCTCGCGCGCACGGCGTGCCGGCGACGGTGCTCGGCGTGCAGGGCATCGATTCGGCGGCGGCGAACGATTACGACCTCGTGTGCATCGCGCAAGGCAGCGCGGTGCCGCCCTTGCCGGGCGTGGCCGTGCTGATCGCGCCGAGCGACGCGCGCCCGATGGTCACGAAGGCGGCGTGCGCGCTGCTCGCCGTGCATCGGATGCGCTCGGACGCTTACGACGATGCGCTGCGCACTTCGCGACCCGATGCGCGGACGATCGAGCGTCTTCGCGAAACACATCACGAAGAAACCGCGCTGACCACGGCATTGCGCGAGCGCACATCGACGCTCGATGCCGAACTCGACGAACTCGCGCGCCTCGCCGAACGCGAAGCGGCGCTGCTCGCGCGCGTCGCGGCATCGATCGCGAATGGCGAGGTCATCGACGACACATTGCTTGCGAGCGCGCGCTTCGCGTGCGAACGCATGGGACGCATCGAAGGCGTCGTGCTGCCGGCCGCGCGCCGCTATCTGCGCGACGCCGACTGGAACGCGCTCGCGCGCTGAACGCCATACAGGAAACAGAGACTCAAGGAGACGAAACAATGGCACATGCAATCCGCTTTCACGAAACCGGCGGTCCGGAAGTGTTGCGCTGGGAAGAAGTCGCCGTGGGCGAACCCGGCCCGTTGGAGGTCCGTCTGCGTCACGAGGCCGTCGGGCTCAATTTCGCGGACACGTATTTCCGCTCGGGCCTCTATCCGGTGCCGCTGCCTTCGGGCATGGGCGTCGAAGCGGCGGGCGTCGTCGAGAAGGTCGGCGCGAACGTCACGCATCTGAAGGAAGGCGATCGCGTGACCTACACTGGTTTCATCAACACGCTCGGCGCGTACAGCACGGAGCGCATCATTTCCGCCGCGCCGCTCGTCAATCTGCCCGATGCGATCGACTGCACGCGCGCCGCCGCCATGACGATGCGCGGCCTCACCGCCGCCTATCTGATGACGCGCATCCGCCGCTTCGAGCGTGGCGACACGCTGCTCTTGCACGCGGCGGCGGGCGGCGTCGGGCTGATCGTGTCGCAATGGGCGAAGCTGCTCGGCGTGACGGTGATCGGCACGGTATCGAGCAAAGAGAAAGCGCGCGTGGCGCGCGAGCATGGCGTGGCGCACACGATCGACTACAGCCGCGAGGACGTGGCCGCGCGCGTGCGCGAACTGACCGATGGCAAGGGCGTGAACGCGGTATTCGACAGCGTCGGCAAGACCACTTTCAACGCATCGCTCGATTCGCTCGCGCGCCGCGGTCTGATGGTGTGCGTCGGCACCGCATCGGGTCCGATTCCGCCGTTCGATCCGCAATTGCTCGCGATGAAAGGCTCGCTCTATCTGACGCGCCCGGCGCTCGCGGATTACATCGCCGATCCGGCCGAGAAGAATGCGCTCGCCGCCGAACTCTTCGATCACGTCGCGAGCGGGCGCATTCGCATCGAGATCAACCAGCGCTATGCACTGCGCGACGCGGCGGACGCTCATCGCGATCTCGAAGCGCGCAAGACCACGGGTTCGTCCGTGTTCGTCGTCTGAGGAGACATTCATGCGTATCGAACAACTTACTTGCGCGATCGGCGCGGAACTCACCGACGTCAATCTCGCCGACGCCATTCACGACGACGCCCTCTTCGCCGAAATCCGCGCCGCGTTGCTCGCGCATCGCGTGCTTTTTCTGCGCGATCAGGAAATCACGCGCGCGGAGCACGTCGCGTTCGCGCGGCGCTTCGGCGAACTGGAGGATCATCCGGTCGCGGGAAGCGATCCGGACCATCCGGGGCTCGTGCGTATCTACAAGTCGCCCGATCAGCCGAACGACCGCTACGAAAACGCGTGGCACACGGACGCGACCTGGCGCGTCGCGCCGCCCTTCGGCTGCGTGCTGCGCTGCGTGGAAACGCCGCCCGTCGGCGGCGACACGATGTGGGCGAACATGGTGCTCGCGTATGAGAAGCTGCCCGCGCACGTCAAGGAACAGATCGCGGATTTGCGCGCGCGGCACAGCATCGAGGCGAGTTTCGGTGCGGCGATGCCTATCGAGAAACGCCTCGCGCTGAAGGCGCAGTTTCCCGATGCCGAGCATCCCGTCGTGCGCACGCATCCGGAAACGGGCGAGAAGGTGCTGTTCGTCAACGCCTTCGCGACGCACTTCACCAACTATCACACGCCGGAGCGCGTGCGCTTCGGGCAGGACGCGAATCCCGGCGCGGGGCAGTTGCTCGCGTATCTGCTGAGCCAGGCGTATATCCCGGAATATCAGGTGCGCTGGCGCTGGAAGAAGAACAGCATCGCCATCTGGGACAACCGCAGCACGCAGCATTACGCGGTGATGGACTATCCGCCGTGTCATCGCAAGATGGAGCGCGCGGGGATCATCGGTGACGTGCCCTTCTGATGGATCGACGCATGAACGCACCGACGATACTCATGGTCCCCGGCCTGCGCGATCACGTCGAGGACCACTGGCAGACGCATTACGCCAACGCGCATGACAACGTGCGTACCGTGCCGCCGCTGCAACGCGACAAGCTCGATCGGAGCGCGCGGGTCGCCGCGCTCGACGCGGCGCTCGCGCAGATCGACGGACCGGTCGTGCTCGTCGCGCACAGCGCCGGCGTGATGATTTCCGTGCACTGGGCGCAGCGGCATCGTCGCGAGATTCAGGGCGCGCTCTTCGTCACGCCGCCCGATTTCGATTCGCCGCTGCCGGAAGGCTATCCGTCAGCCGATGAACTCGAGCTGCACGGATGGCTGCCCACGCCGCGCGAACGCCTGCCGTTTCCGTGCGTCGTCGCGGCGAGCCATGACGATCCGCTCGCGCGCTTCGAACGCGTCGCCGGCATGGCGCACGACTGGGGCGCGCGGCTCGCCGATCTCGGCCGCGTCGGGCACATGAATCCGGCGTCGGGATTCGGCCTCTGGCGCGACGCCGGGCGATACATCGCGGAGATCACCGAGCGTTAAGCCGACAAGCTCGCGAGGATATTCGCCGCTGCCCGCGCCGCCACTTCGCAGCCGAGCACGATGTGCGACTCCGCCGTGTCCTCGATGAAATCGTGACTCACTCCGCCGATGCTCGGCACGAACAGCATGCACGCCGGCACATGATGCGCGATCACCTGCGCATCGTGCGACGCGCCGCTCGGCATGCGTTCCCACTGACCCGGCGCGAGCGCTTCGGCGGCCTCCGCGATATGCGCCTGCAAGGCGGCGTCCATCACGACGGGCGCTTCGGGCGGCTCGCTGTCCGTCATCGCGACACCGATTTTCCCTTCTGCATTGAAGTCGCGGATCAGCGCGGCGAGCGCGGCTTCCATCGCGCGCAAACGCTCCGCGCTGGCGTCGCGGAATTGCAGATACATGTCCGCCGCGCCCGGCACCACGCTGAACGAACCCGGATCGAGCTCGATGCGCCCGACGGTCCAGACGGTATCGGCATCGGCGATCGCGCGAAACGCTTCGTCCATGCGCGCGATGAACGCAACGAGCGCCGCGCCCGCATCGCGCCGGATCGACATCGGCGTCGTGCCCGCGTGATTGCGCTGCCCGGTCAAGCGCAGCTTCAGCTCGCGTATGCCGACGATCGTCGTCACCACGCCGATCGACTTGCCGTGCGCCTCCAGCCGTCCGCCCTGCTCGATGTGCGGTTCCAGATACGCCTTGTGCCGCGCCCTGTCGATACGCACGCGCGCCGCGCCGATGAGTCCGGCTTGCGCGAGCGCATCGCCGAGCAGGACGCCCTCGCGATTGCGCGCGTGGCGCAGGGCTTCATCGACGGCTTCGCCGACGAAACTGCGGCTGCCGAGAAAGCCCGAGAACGTGCCTTCCTCGTCGATCCACGATGCGACGTCCACCGCGAAATGACGCGTCGTTTCGCATTCGGCGAGCGCCCGCGCGATTTCGAGGCCGTAAATGACGCCGAGCGCGCCGTCGAGCCAGCCGCCGGTCGGTTGCGTGTCGGTGTGCGAGCCGATCAAAAGCGCCGGGCCCGCGTTGCGCGAGCGGCCGAACACGGTGCCGACGCCGTCGATCGTCGCGGCGAGTCCCGCTTCGTTCATGCGGCCCGCGAGCCAGCGGCGCGCGTCCATATCGACCGATGACAGCGAGAGGCGCACGACGCCCGGACCGGTTGCGCCGAACGTGCGCAGATGACGGAGGTCGTCGAGCAGGCGGGCGGGATTGATCTTCAGCACTGTTTGTCCTCGATGTAGTCGTTACGTTTGAGTGCGCGCCTCGCGCCGCACTTCCTGCGGCGGCACGCCGAAGCCGCGCATGAATGCTTCGCGCATGTGACGGCGGTCCCTGAAGCCCGTTTCCTGCGCGATCGTTTCGAGCGAATGCCGGCTTTTCTCGATCATCAGACGCGCCGCTTCGAGCCGCAATCCTTCGATGGCTTTCGCCGGCGACTGCCCCGTCTCCAGCGTGAAGACGCGGCTGAACTGACGCGGGCTCAGATGCGCCTCGCCCGCGAGCTCCTGGACCGTCAGCGGCCGGTTCAGATTCTTGCGCGCATAGTTCAGCGCATTCTGGATGCGATCGGACTTCGGCGCGAGATCGAGCATTTCCGAATGCTGCGACTGCCCGCCCGCGCGACGCTGATGCATGACGAGCTTGTGCGCGACCGAACGGGCGATATCGGCGCCGAGATCCTTCTCGACCATCGCGAGCGCGAGATCGAGCCCCGCGGTCATGCCCGCCGACGTCCAGACCGGGCCATCGACAATGAAGATGCGGTCTTCTTCCACTTGCACATCGGGATAAAGCCGCTGCATGTCGCGCGCGTAGGCCCAATGCGTGGTCGCGCGGCGATTCGCGAGCAGGCCCGCTCCGGCCAGCACGAATGCGCCCGTGCAGATGCCCGCGATACGCCGCGTGCGCTTCGCCGCGCGGCGCAGGAACGCGAACACGTCGGCGGGCGGCGCGATCGTGAGCGGCGTGGTGACGCCGACGGCGATCCAGGTGTCCATCTGCGTGCGCGCGGTGATCGCTCGCGTGTCGATCTTCATGCCGAGCGACGAGCGCACTTCGCCGCCCGCCGTCGAATAATTTTCGATGCCGTAGAACGCCTCGCCCGATACGTCGTTCGCCATTTCGAAAACCGTCTGCGAGGCGAGCGCCATGATCTGGAAGCCGTCGCTCAATAAATAGCCGATGCGGTGCATGTCGTTTTCCTGCCGCGCGATGTCACGAATCACTACCCTATACGTCATTTGCGTCACGGTCAAATCCGGCCAGAATTCACTCACGCAATCAACCACTTGTTTTCTGACGGAGTGAAACATGACGCAGACACACCTCGGCACGGCGCTCGTCACGGGCGCGTCTTCCGGAATCGGCGCGGTCTATGCGGAGCGCCTCGCGCGGCGCGGCTACGACCTCATTCTCGTCGCGCGCAATCGCGACAAGCTCGCGGCGCTCGCCGAACGCATCACGAACGAGACGCGCCGCAGCGTCGAGATTCTCGATGCCGATCTGAACGACCGCAGCGCGCTCGCCACTGTCGAAGCGAAGCTGAAGAATGACGCGAGCATCACGCTGCTCGTGAACAACGCGGGCATCGGCACGCATACGCCTTTGCTCGACAGCGACGTCGACGCGATGACGCGCATGATCGATCTCAACGTGACCGCGCTCACGCGCCTCGCTTACGCGGCGGTGCCCGGCTTCGTCGCGCGAGGCCGTGGCGCGATCATCAACATTGCGTCGATCGTCAGCATTGCGCCGGAGATCCTCAACGGCGTGTATGGCGGCACCAAGGCGTTCGTGCTCGCGTTCAGCCAGTCGCTGCATCGCGAACTGGCGGGCAAGGGCGTGCGCGTGCAGGCCGTGCTGCCCGGCGCGACGGCCACCGACTTTTGGGAAACGGGCGGCCTTCCGATCGAGAATCTCGACAAGGCGATCGTGATGTCGGCGGGCGATATGGTCGATGCGGCGCTCGTCGGCTTCGATCGCGATGAGCTCGTGACGATTCCGTCGCTGCACGACGGCGCGAAGTGGGACGCGTACGAAGCGGCGCGGCAGGCGATGGCGCCGGAGTTGTCGGCGAACAAGCCGGCTGCACGGTATGTATCGGGCGCTTCAAGCCTTTCGTGACGCGGAATCCGCTCGCCGTGGCGCGAAGCACATGACGAGCGGTATCAGCGCGAGCGCGGCGCCGGTGTAGAAGGTCGCCGGCGCGCCATGGCGATCCCAGATCCATCCGGCGATCGCACTCGCCAGCACCATGCAGACGCCGCTCGCGAGATTGAACACGCCGAATGCGGTACCGCGCAGGGAAGGCGGCGCGGATTCGGCGACCATCGCCGCGAGAATGCCTTGCGTGAAGCCCATGTGCAGTCCCCACAAGGCGACGCCCGCGAACAGCGTGAGCATCGACGATCCCGCGCCGAGCAGCACATCGGCCGCGATCAGCAGCGCCAGGCCGCAGGCGAGCAACGCGCGCCGGTCCCATCGATCGGACAGCACGCCCGCCGGATACGCGCTCGCCGAATACGCGAGGCTCATCACGACCATCACGGCGGGAATCCACGCGATATCGAGTCCTGTCTGCTGCGCGCGCAGTACCAAGAACGCCTCGCTGAAGCGCGCGAGCGTGAAGGTCGCGCCGATCGCGACGACATACCAGTAGCGCCCAGAAAACTCGCGCATCGACCGCCAGTGCAGCGGCGAGCGGAAGCTCGCGCCTCGTGCGGACGCGCTTTCCGGCTCACGCACGCCGAACAGAATGATGATGACGGCGATGAACGCCGGCACCGTCGCGAACCAGAGCACCGTGCGGATGTGATCGGAGAACGCGAGCATCAGCACGATGGCGAGCAACGGCCCGGCGAACGCGCCGATCGTGTCCATCGACTGCCGCAGGCCGAAAGCGGCGCCACGGATTTCCGGCGGCGCGACATCCGCGAGCAGCGCATCGCGCGGCGCGCCGCGAATGCCCTTGCCGAAGCGATCGACGAGACGCGCGGCCACGACCAGCGCGGGCGTTTCGGCGAGAGGGAACAGCGGCTTCGTCAATGCCGCGAGGCCGTAGCCGAAGAGCAGCAGGCCCTTGCGGCGTCCGAGCCAGTCGCTCAGCGCGCCCGAAAAGACTTTCACGATCATCGCGGTTGCTTCGGCTGCGCCTTCCAGCGCGCCGAGTGCGGTGACGCTCATGCCCATGGTCGTCACGAGGTAGATCGGTAGAAGCGCATGCACCAGCTCGGAGGACAGGTCCATGAACAGGCTGACGAGGCCGAGCGCCCAGACGGTGCGGGGGATCGGCGGGCGCGGTTTGGCGAAAGGAGATGGCATGGGCTCGATTCGTGTCATCGATTCGATGTCATCGTGCCAAAGAATGGCCCAGCGTGGCGGTCCGATCGCGCATTCCGCTCGCTCATCCGCCTCACACCGCGCCCGCAAAAAAAATCGCCCCGCTCAAAGCGGGGCGATTTCGTTTCCGGCGAGCGCGCATCGAATCACGTCACCGGCGCCGGATTGAACAACACAAGCGCGTTGTGCAGCTTCAACGCCTCGGCCTTCGTCTGCTTCTTCCCGCTCGCGACATCGAGCATCAGCCGGAACAGTTCCCAGCCCACATCGGCGATGGTCGCCTCGCCCGTCGCGATGGTTCCCGCGTTCACGTCCATCAGATCGTGCCAGCGGCGCGCGAGATCGGAGCGCGTCGCGACCTTCAGCACCGGCACTTCGGCGAGGCTGTACGGCGTGCCGCGCCCCGTCGTGAAGACATGAAGGTTGATGCCCGCCGCGAGCTGCAGCGTCCCGCAGATGAAATCGCTCGCAGGCGTCGCCGCGTAAATCAGACCCTTCTGCTTCACCTTCTCGCCCGGCGACAGCACGCCCGAAATCGTCGATGACCCCGACTTGACGATGGAACCCATCGCCTTCTCGACGATGTTCGACAGCCCGCCCTTCTTGTTGCCCGGCGTCGTGTTCGCGCTGCGGTCCGCGCCGCCGCGCTTCAGATAATCGTCGTACCACTGCATCTCGCGGATGATCGCCTGCGCCACCTCACGGTTCGCCGCGCGCGCCGTCAGTTGCGCGACGCCGTCACGCACTTCCGTGACCTCCGAGAACATGACGGTCGCGCCCGCGCGCACCAGCAGATCGGTCGCGAAACCGACCGCCGGATTCGCCGTCAGCCCGGAAAACGCATCGCTGCCGCCGCACTGCACGCCGACGACGAGATCCGCCGCCGAACACGTCTCGCGACGGCGATTGTTGAGGCGCTTCAGATGCGTCTCGGCCATCCGCATGATCGACTCGATCATCGAGCCGAAGCCGACGTGCGCCTCGTCCTGCAACACGACCGTGCCGCCGTTGTCGTCGTGCGTGTTGTCGCCGATATCGGCCACGTCTTCCGTTTCCGCCGATGCCGCCGCGATCGGAATCGTGCCCGGCGGCATCAGGCGTTCCGGCTGGAGCTTCTCGCAGCCGAGCGACACCATCATCACTTCGCCGCCGAAGTTCGGATTCAGCGCGATGTTGCGCACCGTGCGGATCGGCACCATCGCGTCGGGCGCGTCGATGGCCACGCCGCAGCCGTATGTGTGACCGAGGCTCACGACGTCATCGACATTCGGATACCGCGGCAGCAGTTCCGCCTTGATGCGCGTCACCGCGTGCTGCACGACGTCCGCGACGCATTGCACCGTCGTCGTGATCGCGAGGATGTTGCGCGTGCCGACCGAGCCGTCGGCGTTCCGATAACCCTCGAACGTGAAGCCTTCCAGCGGCGATTCGTCCGGCGCCTTGATCGTCGCAATCGGCAGGTCGTGCAGCTCGGGCGGCGTCGGCATGCGCGTGACGTGCTCGTTGATCCAGCTTCCCTTCGGGAGCGCCTTCGTCGCATAGCCGATCACGACGTTGTAGCGGATGACCGCATCGCCTTCCGCGAGATCCTTCAGCGCGACCTTGTGGCCCTGCGGTACGCGTTCGCGCAGCACGAGGCCATCGGCGAACGTGGCGCCTTCGCCGAGACCGCCGTCGTTCGCGACGATCGCGACGTTGTCGTCCGGGTGGACGCGAATATAGAGAGGGGACTGATTCATTCTGACGAATCCTTGAGCAAACATACCGCGCGGCTGCGGCTTGAGTTATGTCATCCTACAACATAGACAATCACAATTGGTTAGTATTTACCCGTATCCATTGATTTTACACGCGTAAATAGATTGTCTGACGTCAGTCGATGTTGTACGATGACTTACGAGATCGGCAATCGGCCGGTCGCCGAACATCGAGACTTCATCACCATGACGACACCGCAAGAACTGAAGCAAATCGTTTCCGAAGGCCTGCTCTCCTTCCCCGTGACGGATTTCGACCAACAAGGCAACTTCCGCGCGAACACGTACGCGGAGCGCCTCGAATGGCTGGCTCCTTACGGTGCTTCAGCGCTGTTCGTCGCGGGCGGCACGGGCGAGTTCTTCTCGCTGACGCAACCCGAATATTCGCAGATCGTGAAGACGGCCACCGAAGTGTGCCGCGGCAAGGTGCCGATCCTCGCCGGCGCGGGCGGCCCGACGCGCACGGCCATCGCCTTTGCGCAGGAAGCGGAGAAGCAAGGCGCGCAAGGCGTTCTGCTGATGCCGCACTATCTGACCGAAGCGTCGCAGGAAGGCATCCGCGCGCACGCCGAGGAAGTCTGCCGCGCCGTGCCGAACATGGGCGTCATCATTTACAACCGCGCGAATTCGAAGCTCAACGCCGACATGCTGGAGCAACTCGCGGATAGCTGCCCGAACCTGATCGGCTTCAAGGACGGCGTCGGCGAAATCGAGAACATGGTGACGATCCGCCGTCGCCTCGGCGACCGCTTCTCGTACTTGGGCGGCCTGCCGACGGCCGAAGTCTACGCAGCCGCGTACAAGGCGCTCGGCGTGCCGGTGTACTCGTCGGCGGTGTTCAACTTCATCCCGAAGACCGCGATGGAGTTCTATCGCGCAATCGCCGCCGACGACCACGCGACCACGGGCCGCCTGATCGACGAATTCTTCCTGCCGTACCTGAAGATCCGCAATCGCCGTGCGGGCTATGCGGTGTCGATCGTCAAGGCGGGCGCGAAACTCGTCGGCCACGATGCGGGCCCGGTGCGCGCGCCGCTGACCGATCTGACCGAAGACGAGCTCGAGCAACTCGACGTGCTCATCAAGAAGCTCGGCGCGCAGTAAAGGCACAGGCAGGAGACGGGCGAAGCGAGGACGCACGACGCCGTGTGACGCTTCGCCGATGAGGGCCGCGCGAGCGGCCCTCCGTGCATCTCGCACGTACGGAAAGAAAGGGGAAGTCCATGTCGATGAGCCGCACCGCGAATCCCGCGGACGTCATGAAGCGCACCAAGGTGCGCTATCTCATTCTGTTGCTGATCTTCGTGATCACGACGTTCAACTATGCGGACCGCGCGACCTTGTCGGTGACGGGCTCCGCGATGCGCGCCGAATTCGGTTTCGACGCGATCCGCATGGGCTACATCTTCTCGGCCTTCAGCTGGGCGTATGTGCTCTCGCAAGTGCCCGCGGGCTGGCTGCTGGATCGCTTCGGCGCGCGGCGCGTGTATGCGGCGAGCATTTTCCTGTGGTCGCTGTTCACGTTGCTGCAAAGTTCGATAGGCCTGCTCGGCAGCGCGGCGACCGCCGTGACCGCCCTCTTCGTGCTGCGCTTCGCGATGGGCGCGGCGGAAGCGCCCGCGTTTCCGGCCAATGCGAAGGTCGTCGCGAGCTGGTTCCCGACGAAAGAACGCGGCACGGCATCGGCGATCTTCAACTCGGCGCAGTACTTCGCGGCCGTCGTTTTTACGCCGTTGATGGCGTGGCTCACGCATGCTTTCGGCTGGCATCACGTCTATATCGTGATGGGCGTTGCGGGTCTCGCGCTCGCGCTGACGTGGCTCGCCGTGATGAAGAATCCGGCGGATCATCCGCGCGTGAACCGGCAGGAACTGGAGTACATCGAGGAAGGCGGCGGTCTCGTGCGCGGTCATCAGCGCGCGGGCGGCGTGGCGCGTGGCACGTCCCACAGCGTGGGCTGGCCCGTCGTCAAGCAATTGCTGACCAACCGGATGCTGCTCGGCGTGTATCTCGCGCAGTACTGCATCAACGTGTTGACGTACTTCTTCCTGACGTGGTTCCCGATCTATCTCGTGCAGGCGCGTCACATGACGATTCTGCAAGCAGGCTTCGTCGCGTCACTGCCGGCGATCTGCGGCTTCACGGGCGGCGTGCTGGGTGGCGTGATCTCCGATGGCCTCATCCGTCGCGGCAAGTCGCTCACTTTCGCGCGCAAGGTGCCGATCGTCGGCGGCATGCTGCTGTCGTCGTGCATCATCGGCTGCAATTACGTCGACACGGACTGGATCGTCGTCGCGCTGATGTCGCTGGCGTTCTTCGGCAAGGGCATCGGTGCTTTGGGATGGGCCGTGGTCGCGGATACGTCGCCGAAGGAAGCCATCGGGCTCTCGGGATCGATCTTCAACATGTTCGGCAATGTCGCGGGCATCGTGACGCCGATCGTCATCGGCTATCTCGTCGCGCAGTCGGGCTCGTTCAATGGCGCGCTGGCGTTCGTCGGGATCAATGCGCTGATCACGGTGTTCAGCTATCTCGTGATCGTGAAGGACATCAAGCGGGTGGAGTTGAGGGTCTGATCCGCTGCAAGCGATGAATCGTAAAAGCCCGTTCTGCTCATGGCAGAACGGGCTTTTGCTTTACTGCGCCCGAACCACGTCGACCCGCAACGCCTCGCCGCCATCGACGATCGCAATCAGCCGATCCACATTCGGATGCGCGCCCGGGCGATTGCGCGCATCGGCCGTATGTTCGGCGAACACGGCGAGACCATGCTCGGCGGCTTGCGCGTCCAGCGCGCCGAACGCCTGCTTCAGATAGTGATAGACCGCGAGCGAGCCCTGCTTGCCCGGCTTGTTCTCGATGCTCGCGACCACGTCACCTTTGCCATCGACCAGATCGATGCGCTCGATGCCGTCGATGGCGGGCAATTGGGCGAGGTTATCCTTGAATACGTTGCTCGGCTGGATCACGAAAAGCACTCCACGTTATGAATTGATGTTGCGGGGCGCCGTATCTTATCCGATCAACGAAAGGGCTCGATCGCGCGCATCGTCACTCGGGGATCACAGGCTCGACGAGCCGCGCGAGTTGCTCCAGCGACTCTTGCCAGCCGAGATAGCACATCTCCACCGGAATGACTTCGGGCACGCCCTCCTGAACGATGCTCAACTCGGTCCCGCACACGACCTGCTTCAACGAAACGGTGACCTGCATTTCGCCGGGCAGGTTCGGATCGTCGAAGCGGTCCGTGTAGCGAATCTTCTCGAACGGCACCAGCTCGACGTACTCGCCACCGAACGAGTGACTATTGCCCGTGCCGAAATTGCGGAACGACATCTTGTGCGTGCCGCCCTGGCGCGCATCCATGTGATGGACCTGACATGTGAAGCCGTAAGGCGGAAGCCACTTCGCGATCGCATCGGGTTCGAGGAACGCGCGATAAAGACGCTCGGGCGTCGTACGCAAGACACGGTGAAGGCGGATGGTTCCGGTGGCCATGGTGTGCTCTCCTTTCGCGGAAAAATTGGACACATCTCTACGACGATGCATCGAAGCGTGAATCGACATGCAAGGGAATCGGGAAAACCCTTGGTTCGCCTCGTTGCCGCGGAATGATACTTGCGCGCGGGTTCCCACTTGTGCCATTTCAAGGAAACGACTCCATGCCCAACATCGATCGCCGTAGCTTTCTCATGACCAGCGCAGCAGGCGCTTTCGCATCGGCGGCAGGCACGACAGCGTTCGCGCAGACAAGCAACGCCGCATCTGCATCCGCTTTCGCATCGGCCAGTGGGGCGAATGGGAAGCCGCCGCGCGTCACGCGCATTCTTGCGGACTTCATCGTAAGAACGGGCTATGGCGATCTGCCCGCGCCGGTGCGCAAGGAAGGCGTCAGGACGTTGATGAACTGGGTCGGCGTCGCGGTCGGCGGATCGCACGACGAGACCGTGAATCGCGCAGTCGCCGCGCTCACGCCGTTCTCCGGTCCGCCGCAAGCGAACCTGCTCGGACGGACCGAGCGCTTCGACATCATGAACGCGGCGTTCATCAACGGCGTGAGCAGTCATATCTTCGACTACGACGACACGCATCTGAAGACGATCATTCACCCGGCGGGACCGGTCGTGTCGGCGATATTGGCGTACTCGCAATATCGCGCCGTCACGGGCAAGGACTTTCTGAACGCGCTCGTGCTGGGCGTCGAAACGGAGTTGCGCATTGGCAATGCGGTGTATCCGAATCATTACGATGTCGGCTGGCACATCACCGGTACGTGCGGCGTGTTCGGCTCGGCGGCGGCGACGGGCAAGCTGATGGGACTGAGCGTCGAGCAGATGGTCTGGGCGCTCGGTCTCGCCGCCTCGCAGCCGGTCGGCTTGCGCGAGTCGTTCGGCTCGATGAACAAGAGCTTCAATCCCGGCCGCGCCGCCGCGAACGGCATCTTCGCGGCACTGCTCGCGGGCCAGAACTACACAAGCTCGGACGGCATGATCGAAGCCAAACGCGGCTGGGCCAACACGATCAGCACGAAGCAGGATTATCGTGAGATCACGGAGGGCCTCGGTTCGCATTGGGAATCGACGTTGAATACGTATAAGCCTTTCGCGTGCGGCATCGTCATTCATCCGTCGATCGATGCAGCGATCCAGTTGCGCAATCAGGAACACTTGAGCGCGGATCAGATCGCGCGCATCGATCTTCGCGTGCATCCACTCGTGCTCGAACTGACGGGCAAGAAGACGCCGCAGATCGGGCTCGAAGGCAAGTTCAGCATCTATCACGCGGTGGCGATCGCGATCATCGACGGCGCGGCGGGCGAGAAACAGTTCAGCGACGCCAAGGTACGCGACCCGAAGACAATCGAGCTGCGCGACAAGGTGAACGCGATCGTCGATCCGTCCATCAAGCCGGAACAGGTCGACGTGACGATCACGCTGAAGGATGGCCGCAAGCTGCACAAGTACATCGAACACGCGATCGGCAGCACGCAAGTGCCGATGACCGACAAGCAGCTCGAAACCAAGTTCTCCGATCTGGCGGACGGCATCCTCACGCCGGAGCAAACGCGCGCGCTGATCGATAAATGCTGGCACGTCGAGCAACTGGACAGCGCGAGCGAAATCGCGACTTCGGCGCTGCCGCGATGATCGTTCATCCGAAGAGCGCCAGCTCGATGTATCGGCGTTCCATCCGACGATATAAGCAAAGAACATTGACGTCGCGTTAATGCGCCCGAATACTGCGGGCTGCAGGGCGTCGCCTGCAATTGCTTAATCATCCGTCGCAAATGAATGCGTTATAGATCAGGAGAATCGATCGCGTCGCGTCTTCCATAAAACCTGTCGATGCAAGGAAACGTCAATGATGAATGCCTTGTCCGTGAGCTTCGCCATGAAAGCTGCCGTTGCAGTCTCCACTGTCACGTTCGCGATGTGCGCGAGCGCCGTCGAGCCGATCAAGATCACGCTAGCCAATTGGGCCGATACGCAGGCGGTCGTCTATACCGCGAAGTACGTTCTCGAAACGAAGCTGCAACAACCCGTTACCCTGACCACGGCGGACCTCGGCATTCAGTTTCAGGGCATCGCGCGCGGCGATGTGGACCTGATGCTCGGCGCGTGGCTTCCGGTCACGCACGCGGCCTACTACGCGCGCTTCAAGAACGACATGGAAGATCTCGGCGTCATCTATTCCGGCGCGAAGATCGGCTGGGCGGTGCCGGATTACGTGCCCGAGAGCGAAGTGGCGTCCATCGGCGATCTGAACAAGCCCGAAGTCAAGAGCAAGTTGAACAGCACGATTCAGGGCATCGAACCGGGCGCGGGCGAGATGGTCGCTTCGGAAAAGGCGCTGAAGGAATACGACCTCGCCGGATATAACCTCATTCGCGCAAGCGAGGCCGGCATGTTGACCGCCGTTGCGCGCGCGTATCAATCGAAGAGCTGGATCGTCGCGACGGTGTGGAGTCCGCACTGGCTCTGGCAGAAGTACAAGATGCGTTATCTGAAAGATCCCAAGGGCGTGCTCGGCGGCGACGAGCAGATTCACGGCTTCTCTTCCAAGCAGTTCGCGACGAAATTTCCGCGCGCGAATGTCTTCATCCGGCACTTCAAGCTGACGCTGGCCGATGTCGAATCGATCGAGCTCGACGGCAACGCATCGAACGACTGGAGCGCGGCGGCGAAGAAGTTCGTCGACAGCCATCCCGAGAAGGTCCAGGCGTGGCTCCAGCAATAGGCGCGAAGCCGCGCCCGGCCTTGCACGCCGGGCGCGGCGGCGTCGTCGGAGCGCCGATTACCTAGGTAATTGGCACGTATGGACCTAAGTAATTTGAGCACTTACGCTCCTTTCAATCCGGATCGAATCCGACACGCGAAAGGGGTGAAGCGCCATGCCACATCAAGCAACTCACGAGGTCGATACCAAAACGCTGAGACGTGTCATCGCGGCGGCGTCGATCGGAAACTTTGTCGAATGGTTTGATTTCGCGGCGTACGGCTTTCTCGCGACCATCCTGACGCGCGAGTTCTTTCCCAGTGGCGATCCCACGGTCGGTCTCCTGAAGACGTTCGCGGTCTTCGCGGTCGCCTTCGCATTCCGTCCGCTCGGCGGCCTCTTCTTCGGCGTGGTCGGCGACCGCATCGGCCGCAAGCGCACGCTCGCTTTCACCATCCTGTTGATGGCCGGCGCCACGACGCTGATCGGGCTGCTGCCGACTTATGCGAGCATCGGCTATTGGGCGCCGCTGCTTCTCACGATCATCCGCTGCGTGCAGGGCTTTTCCGCAGGCGGGGAATACGCGGGCGCGTGCGCCTATGTGATGGAGCACGCGCCGCGCCGACGCCGCGCGTTCTTCGGCAGCTTCGTTCCGGTCTCGACGTTCTCTTCGTTCGCATGCGCGGCCGTTGTCGCCTATGCGCTCGAATCGTCGCTTTCGCCCGCGGCGATGGTCGACTGGGGCTGGCGCGTGCCGTTCCTGATCGCGGCGCCGGTCGGTCTCATCGGCGTGTATCTGCGCGTGAATCTGCACGAGACGCCGGCATTCCAGGCGCTCGAAGGCAAGCATGAAGTCGCGCATGCGCCGCTGATGGAAACCCTGCATTCGCAGTCCGGAAACATTCTGAAGCTCGGCGCATTCGTTTCGGTGACGGCGCTTTCGTTCTACACGTTCACGACGTATTTCGCGACCTACATGCAGGTCGCCGGACATCTGACGCGCGGAACATCGCTTCTCGTGACCGTGCTCGCGCTCTTCTTCGCCGCGGCGCTGTGCCCGCTCGCCGGTCTGTTCTCCGACCTCGTGGGCCGCCGCGCGACGATCGCGACGACGTGCATCTTCATCATCGTCTCGGTCTATCCCGCCTTCGCGCTCGGCGGATCGGGAAATCTGTCGCCTTCGCTGCTCGGCGTGGCGCTGCTCGCGGTGGGCGCGGTGCTTTCGGGCGTGGTCACTGCTCCGCTTCTTTCGGAAGTGTTCGCGACGAAGACGCGATACACCGCATCCGCGATCACATACAACCTCGCGTACACGATCTTCGGCGGCACCGCGCCGCTCGTCGCGACCTGGCTGATCGCGGAAACGGGAACGAATCTGTCGCCGGCGTATTACCTGATCGCCGTATCCATCTTCGCGATGATCGGCGGCCTCTCGCTGCGCGAAACGTCGAAGACCGCGCTCGAAGAAGCAGGTTCGTCGAACAAGAGCGCAAGCAGTGGCCCGGCCGTCGAGCGCGGCATCAAGAGAACCATCTGAACGGATACACGCGATGAATAGCCTTCACGATTCGAGCATCATCATCGACGGACTGAACATCTCGAAGTTCGAGCGCTCCGTATTCGAAGACATGCGAAAGGGCGGCGTCACCGCCGTGAACTGCACCGTGTCGGTGTGGGAAGACTTCCAGAAGACCATCGATAACATCGCGGAAATGAAGCAGCAGATCCGCGAATACAGCGAGATTCTGACGCTCGTACGCACGACCGACGATATCCTGCGCGCGAAGAAGGAGAACAAGACCGGCATCATCTTGGGCTTTCAGAACGCGTATGCGTTCGAGGATAACTTAGGCTATATCGAGGTGTTCAAGGAGCTGGGCGTGAATGTGGTCCAGCTTTGCTATAACACGCAGAATCTCGTCGGCACGGGTTCTTATGAACCGGATGGCGGCTTGTCGGGATATGGCCGTGAAGTGATTCAGGAGATGAATCGCGTCGGCATCATGGTCGATCTTTCGCATGTGGGCGCGAAGACTTCTTCCGATGCGATCGCCTGCTCGAAGAAACCCGTCACCTACTCGCACTGCTGCCCTTATACGTTGAAAGAGCATCCGCGCAACAAGACGGATGAGCAATTGAAGGAGATTGCCGAAGCGAACGGTTTCGTCGGCGTGACCATGTTCATGCCCTTCCTGAGACGAGGCGCCGATGCGACCGTCGACGATTATCTCGAAGCTATCGAATACGTCATCGATCTTATCGGTGAAGACAAGGTCGGTATCGGAACGGACTTCACGCAAGGCTATAGCACCGAGTTCTTCGACTGGATCACGCATGACAAGGGCCGTTATCGCCGTCTGACGAACTTCGGCAAGGTCGTGAATCCGGAAGGCATTCGCACGATCGGCGAGTTTCCGAACATCACCGCCGCGATGCAAAAGGCCGGCTGGAGCGAATCTCGCATCAGGAAAGTGATGGGCGAAAACTGGCTGCGCGTATTCGGTGAAGTCTGGAACGGTTGAAGCGAAAGTCCGTGCGAAAAGTGCCGAACCTCGGTGTTACAGTAACTTTTCGCCAGACGCGACAATCTTCCCGACATGACCGATTCGCCCAAGCTCGACTACGAGGACTTGTTCAGGCATTTGCCCGTGGCCGTCATCGTCGCGAGAGAGCGGATCATGGTCGACTGCAATGCACGCGCGCTGGAACTCTTCAGGGCAAAACGCAGCGATATCATCGAGCAGTCGTTCTCGAAGCTCTATCCCGAGCAGAAGGATTTCACCACCACCGGTCATCGTCTGGCGCCGCTGCTTGCAAAGCATGCCGTATTCAGCGATGACCGCATCATGCGGCGCGTCGACGGAAGCTACTTCTGGGTGACGGTCGGCGGCTTCGGCTATAACCCGAAGCGGCCTTTCGAGCTTGCGGTCTGGACGTTCACGGATCTGTCGCAAGGCACGAAGCAATCAGACAACGCAAGCCTGCTGACCGAGCGCGAGCGCGACGTCGCCGCGCTGCTCGTGCATGGCATGACGAGCAAGGAGATCGGCAAGGAGTTGAACATCAGCCCGCGCACGGTCGACATCCATCGTGCAAGCCTGCTGCGCAAATACGGCGCGCGAGCCACACAAGACCTGATCGCGCGGCTCCTGGCCTGAATCGGCGCGAACTGCCGCAATATTCAGACGAAAGCGCTCGCGTAAAGAAGCATTTTCCGATGCCGATAACCTGAAGCAGAAGGAGCCGGACGCCAGATCGTTCGCGCCTTTTCGACATTCATAACGCGTGTTCCGCAGCCATACGGCGCGGGCCAACGACATCCGGAAGAGAAAGAAGAAATGGTCTTCAGTTACAGGGACATGATGGTCACGCCGGCGGCGGTCCGGCACGGCGACGCGTTTGCCGCGACGGCGCGAATCCAGGATTTGAACGGGATGGAGCGTTCGGTGCGCTTGGCCGGCGAGTTTCCGAACGTGGAAGAAGCGATCCGCTATGCGATTGCGGCCGGCTTCGAATATATCGATTACGAGCAAAGCTGCTGAACTCCGCGAGGCGCGCCGCGTCCGCGACGCACCTCGAAGCTACGCATCGAGGGAAGCGTTGCGCTTCCCCTGGCTCGTCAACTCAGCTTGACCGAGGTTGCATCGGCGGTCAGATAGCCCACCGCCGCGCCGTAGCGATCCTTGTAGTTCGCGCGGATCAGCGGATCGAGCGTCGCCTGCACCTTCGAATGCAGCGGCGTTTCCCAGTCGCCCGCATGCTGGAAGTTGCTCATGACGTAGGTCCAGCCGTTGATCTCGTCGACCGCGTGCAGGCCCGTCGATTCAGCGCCCGACGGCGCCGACAGAATGCGCGACAGCGACTTCGTATCGACGTTGTATGCCCACAGGAAGTTGTTGACGTGCCGGCCGCTGTCTTCGCCGATGAACAACGTGCGCAGCTTCTCGGAGAACTTGAGGTTATCCGGATTCGCGATGCGCTCCGGGTTGCCGATGTTGCCGAGCGCATCGGCGGAAATGTCTTCGCCGACCAGCGCGGCGGGCGCGGCCATGTCGACCGGAACCCATTCGCTGTTGATCGCCGCGCCGGTCAGATCCTTCTGTCCGCCCTTCAGATTGAACGCGTACACCGCGCCGGAGTTGATGGTCTTGTCGACGGCGAATTCGGCCGCGTGCGCGTCGCCCTTGACCATCGACTTGACGATCTGCGACATCGCCGAGTACACGATCTTGTCCTTCGCGTTGACCGTCGTGCCTTCGAGCTTCGTGAAGCACATGCTCGCGCCGCGCAATGCCGCGTAGCGATGCGTCTCCAGAAACGCGGCCGCCTTCTCCATGCCCGGCTTGATGCGAATCCAGTTGAACGCGCCGTTGTAGTTGATGCGCGTATAGCTCGCATCGAGCGTCGCGCCGACGGTCGCATCGCTGACGACATCCATGATGTCGGCGAGCGTCAGCGTGTTGGCGAGGTTCTCGATTTCATCGCTCGTCGCGTGGCCGAGGTTCATCCACGTCAGATTGGCCGAGCCCGCGCCCGCCGATGACGTCATCGCGCATTTCGCGACGTAAAGCGTGCCGGCCGAAAGATCAGCTTCCTTGTCCGCGACGAACATGAAGACGCCGCCGTTGGTCGCGTCGTCGCCCATCATGACGGTGCGCTTGTCGGGCATCACTTGAATCAGCTCGTGCGAGATGCGGCCGAGGCAATAGTGCTTCTTGATCGTGCCGGTGCCGTCCGGGTTGACGGTGACTTCGGGCACATGGCCGTAGTGATACGGACGGGCCTTCGTTTGATCGCCGTAAAGGTTCCGGCTATACGCGAGGAACTGCGCGTCCTTCGAGCCGAGCGCCGCATCCGGCTCGTACTCTTCGCTCGACAAATGCGTGTTCCACGGCGAGAGGCTCGCGCCGCACGTGATCCACAGACCGTTCGCCTTCGACGTATCGACGTTCGCGTAGCTCACGAGCGTCAGCTTGCCGGTGGCCGGATCCTGATCGAGCGTCAGCACGGCGATCGGCGACGGCAGGCGGCCGTACATGCTCGCGGCGTTCTGGTCGCGCGTCGTGTATTCGAACTGCACGACGGCGAACACGGCGTTGCCCTTCACGCCCTTGACGGTCGTCTTGTCGAGCTTGATGAGCGACGTGCCGTCCGGGCAGTCCGAGAAGAACTGGCGCTCCTTGCCCGCCACCGACTTGTCGATGATCGGCTGATTGTCGATATCGAAATAGCCGCCCGCGACGATGGTGCCGCCGGCCGTGTTCGGCACGACATCGCCCGTCACGAAGAACGGCTGATACGCGAGCTTGTACGCGCGATTGCTGCCGTCGCTGAAGTTCACGGTCATGGTCGAGCCGACGGTGGTCTTCGCCATCGCCGCGGGATCGGCGAGCGTCGGCGCGGCCATGCTGCTGAACGTCGCCGTGGTGAACGCAGCCGTCGACGCGGGCGCGGACGCGTTCGTCGCCGCGTTGCTGTCGCTGCCGCCGCATGCGGTGGCGAGCAGCGAAGCGGCGGTCGCGCCGCCGAGCGGCAGCATCGGTGCGCCGGCGAGAATCTTGAGAGCTTTGCGGCGGGAGAGGTCGAGTGGCAGCGCCATGTGTGGTTCGAGTCCTTGATCGTGGGTTTGTACCGGCGATGAATGTCCCTGCTTCGGGCCGTTGCAGCCCGATGTGCCGGTTGACGCGCTACTTTAGGAAAGAAATGTGAAATTTGTTTGACAGGACGCTGTAATCTCTTGATTCCTCGACCGGAACGTAGAAATGTCCGCTGAGGCTTTGCCATCGGGCCGCTGGACCGACGGTTCCGATTCCGGCGGCGGCAATTTCAACGCCAACCAGGGCGCGCATTACGTCGTCGGCAATCCGCTGACACTCGCCAAACGCACGGGCACCCTCGCCTGCACCAATCTGATGGCCACGTCGCCCGATCGGATCCGACAGCAACGCAAGCGTCACGAAGGACACCGTCTTCGCGGGCGGACAGGTCATGGGCGGCGGTATGAACGTCATGTCGCGGCTGATGGGCAACAATGCGACGCATCCTCTCATCGCGATCGTGTACGCCGCGAAGCTGCCCAACACGGGAGACGTCACCGGCGCCGTCGTGCTGGCGTGCTGGCGTGCAACCGATCGCCGCGCGACCGTTCTGATCGCATCGCGAAGAAAGGCCACTCATCAGTGGCCTTTTTTTGGCTTCCAGTCTTGCGAAGGCGGCGCGTTCCCCACACGCTCCGACAATCAAACCACGCGCTTCCCGCAACTGACGCAGTACCGCGCGCCCGCCTGGATCGACGTGCCGCACGTCGGGCATCGGCTGGGATCGAGCGGCGTGTCGCACTGCTTGCAGACGGCCGTGTCCGGCGGATTCGACTTGCGGCATTGCGGGCAGATCACATCGGGCGGCAGCGGCGGAATCGAGCCGGGATGACGGCCCCACGATTCATCGCCGTCGTATTCCTGATAGCCGTCCCGATGACGCCGGTCATGCTCTCTCCGATGGCTGCCGTGCCCGCCGTGCCCGCCGTGCCCGCCATGTCCGCCGAAGTGACCGTTCTCGAACAGCTTCCGCAAGAAACTCATGATTTGCTCCTTTTGCTGGTGAGGTGCTCAGTTGAAGCGCTTATGCAGAATGCGCAGCCCGTTGCCGACGACAAGCAGGCTTGCGCCGACATCCGCGAACACGGCCATCCACATCGAACCGAGTCCGGCCACGGCGAGCGCGAGAAACACGCCCTTCACGACGAGCGCGAACGCGATGTTCTGCACGAGAATCGCGTGCGTCGCCGACGAAAGACGGATAAACGCGGCGATCTTGCGCAGGTCGTCGTCCATCAGCGCGACGTCGGCGGTTTCGATGGCCGTATCGGTGCCCATCGCGCCCATCGCGAAACCGATGTCCGCGCGCGCCAGCGCAGGCGCGTCGTTGATGCCGTCGCCGGCCATGCCGACCGCGCCGCCGTCCGAGCCGAGACTTTCGATGGTGCGCAGCTTGTCCTCGGGCAACTGGCCCGCCTCGACGCGATCGATGCCGACCGCGCTCGCGATGGCGCGCGCCGTGTGCGGGTTATCGCCCGAGAGCATCGCCGTCTGCACGCCGAGCGCGTGAAGCCGGGCGATCGCGTCGCGGCTCGATTCCTTCACGGTGTCCGCCACGGCGAAAAGCCCGAGGACGTTGTCCGCATCGGCGAGCATCACGACGGTCCTGCCTTCACGCTCCAGCGCTTCAGCCCGGCGCTTCGCATGGCTCGCGCCGCGTCCGATGTCTTCCATCATTCGCTGATTGCCGAGCCAGTAAGCACGGCCTTCGACGACACCGCGAACGCCGCGCCCCGGCACCGCTTCGAACGCCTCCACCGCGATGCGCGGCCCGCCGTCCTGGCTCGCGGCCTGCGCGATCGCGAGCGAAACCGGATGATCGGAACGGCCCGCGAGACTCGCCGCGATCGCGCGCACGCGGCCTTCGTCCATGCTCCGGTCGAGCAGCGCGAAATGCGTCTGCACCGGCTTGCCGTGCGTGATCGTGCCGGTCTTGTCGAACGCGAGCCAGCGCAGGCGCCGTCCGCGTTCGAGAAAGGTTCCGCCCTTCACGAGGATGCCGTGCCGCGCCGCCGCGGCGAGTCCGCTGACGATCGTCACCGGCGTCGAGATGACGAGCGCGCACGGACACGCGATGACGAGCAGCACGAGCGCGCGATAGATCCACGCGTACCACAACTCGTCGAACGCGAGCGGCGGCACGACCGCGACCGCTATCGCCACGAGAAGCACGAGCGGCGTATAGATGCGCGCGAAACGATCGACGAAACGTTGCGTCGGCGCCTTCGCACCTTGCGCGCTTTCGATCGCGCGGATGATGCGCGCAAGCGTCGTGTCCTTCGCCGCCGCCGATACGCGAAACTCGAACGAGCCGGTTTCGTTGACGGTGCCCGCGAACACATCGTCGCCCGGCGACTTTTCGACGGGCAGGCTTTCGCCGGTGATCGGCGCCTGGTTGACGGCGGAGCGCCCGGACGTGACGACGCCATCCAGCGCGATGCGCTCGCCCGGCCGCACGCGCACGACGGCGCCGCGCGTGACCGCGCTCGCTTCCATCGCGCGCCACAGGCCGTCGGCTTGCAGAACGGTCGCCGTGTCGGGCGCGAGCTTCATGAGTCCCGCGATCGCGTTGCGCGCCCTTTGCAGCGACTTCGCCTCGATGAGTTCGGCGATCGTGAAAAGCGCCATGACCATCGCGGCTTCCGGCCACTGTCCGATGACCATCGCGCCGGTCACGGCGATGCTCATCAGCGCGTTGATGTTGAGGTTGCCGTTGCTGATGGCGATGAAGCCCTTGCGATACGTCGAGAAGCCGCACGAAGCGATCGCGGCGAGCGCGAGCGCGACGACGAGCCAGGACGGTCCGCCGAACCCGCTCGCAGCCTCCGACGCCGCCGCCGCAACGCACGCGAAGGCGAGCATCCACAGCGCGCGCTTGCCTGCGGGCGCGTCGTTGCGGGGTTCGGTGCGCGGCGTGAAGCCCAGTGCGCGCAACGCATCGAGAACGGATGCGAGCGCGTTGGCATCGTGTTCGACGGTCAGCACGCGACGCAGCAGATTGAACTCGACCGATCCGACTCCCGGCATGCCCGCGAGCTTCTTGCGGATCAGCGTCTCTTCGGTCGGACAATCCATCTCGTCGATGACGATCTCCGTCCGAACCGAAGCTTTCGTCTTTATTTCGTATTCCTTTAAATCATTTCGGACACGACGATCAGCCGGCTCAGGCCGGGGCTTGCCGATGCTCTCGGGACGTAACATACTGGCTCCTTTTCTTGACTTTTCCCGAATTGAACACCTTGGAGCCACTCCAGGGTCAAGAAAAAAGGATGCCGAAATGAAGATAGGGGAACTGGCGCGCATAGCGAATTGCACGCCCGATACGATCCGCTTCTACGAAAAGGAAGGGCTGATTCCGCCGCCTGCAAGGACGGACGCGAATTACCGGACTTACGACAAGACGCATGTCGAACGCCTGCGCCTTATCCGCAATTGCCGCGAGCTCGACATGACGCACGACGAAGTGCGCGCCCTGCTCTACGCATTGCAGGCGCGCTCGCCGGATTGCCGCGAAATCGATGCGCTCGTCGATGAGCATATCGGCCACGTAAGCGCGCGCATCGACGAATTGATGAGGCTGCGCGACCGGCTCACCGCATTGCGCGAGACATGCCGCGGCGAGCACGCCGTCGATTCGTGCGGGATCGTGCACGAACTGACATCGCAGAAGACGCCGGGACGCAGAACGAAGAAGTCACACGTCGGCTAGCGCTTCGTCCTGCATGCGCGTTACATGCGGCTTGCGTCGATGACCGCATCGGCGAATGCTTTCGGCGCTTCTTGCGGCAGATTGTGGCCGATGCCGCCCGCGACGTTCCGATGCTCATACTTGCCCGTGAACTTCTTGGCATACGCCGACGGATCGGGATGCGGCGCGCCGTTGGCATCGCCTTCCATCGTGATCGTGGGCACGCCGATCGTCGGCGCGCTCGCGAGACGCTGTTCGAGCGCGTCGTATTGCGCTTCGCCCTGCACGAGCCCGAGACGCCATCGATAGTTGTGAATCACCACGGCGACGTGATCGGGGTTATCGAACGATTTCGCGGAACGGTCATACGTCGCGTCGTCGAAGTTCCATTTCGGCGATGCGAGTTGCCAGATCAGCTTGTTGAAAGCGTGACGGTTCGCCTCGTAGCCCGCCTGGCCGCGCTCGGTCGCGAAGTAGAACTGATACCACCATGCGAGCTCGGCTTTCGGCGGCAGCGGCGCGCGATTCGCCTGCTGGCTGCCGATCAGATAGCCGCTCACTGAGACCATCGCCTTCACGCGTTCCGGCCACAGCGCCGCGATGATGTTCGCCGTGCGCGCGCCCCAGTCGAACGCGCCGAGCGTGGCCTGCTGAATCTTGAGCGCATCCATCAACGCGATGATGTCCACCGCGACCACCGCCTGCTGTCCGTTGCGCGGCGTGTCGGCGGAAAGAAAGCGCGTGGAGCCGTACCCGCGCAGATACGGCACGATCACGCGATAACCCTGCGCCGCGAGCATCGGCGTGACTTCCGCGAATGCGTGGATGTCGTAGGGCCAGCCGTGCAGCAGGATCACCACGGGACCGTTCGCCGGACCCGCTTCCGCATAGCCGATGTTGAGCGCGCCCGCGTCGATCTGGCGAATGCCGGCGAAGCCCGCACTCGACGATGCGCGCGGCGCGGTCTGCGCGCGCACGAGGTCGCTGAAACCGAGCTGCATCGCGCCTACACTCGCGACCGCCGTGCCGAGCAAGCGTCGGCGCCGCGCGTTGATCTGATCGTCCGGCATCTTTTGATTCTCCTTGTCCATGTAGTCGATGAAAAACGTTCACGCAGCCGATGCGCGCAGTTCGGCGAGCGTCGGCCCGAGCGGTCGCACACGCATGCGCGAATCGAGATTGCGCCAGGGCAGATCGGCCGGATCGGCGGCCATCGGGCCGGGCGCTTTCGCGACGAGCACGCGCTCGGCGATCGGCTCGAAATCGGCGCGGAAATGCACCGAGCTCTTGTTCACCAGAATCTTCATGCGCTCCGGCTCGATGCCCGCAACGCGAAAGAGATTGCGGTCGAAGACCTGCATCTTGATGCTGCTCACCGCGATACGCACGCCGCCGATACGCAGGCAAGCCGTCGGTCCCAGTTCGCCCGACATGCCATTGAGCATCGGGCCGTCGAAGCGAAAGCGGCCATCCGACAAATACTCGACTTCGAACTCGCCTTCAAGCGGCGCGTCGCCGGGCACGTTCGAGCCGCCGCCCAGCGCTATCCTGATGCGCGCGCCGACGCCCGCGCGATGCGCCGCATGCGCCGCCTTCTCGTCCCAGATAACGCCTACCGCAGCGTCGCGCGCGTCGTGGCGCAGCAGTGCGCGGACCATGCCCATCGTGTTCGAATCGCCGCCGACGCCCGGATTGTCCTGCGTATCCGCGATGATGACGGGCTTGCCCGCATCGCGGCTCGCGTCGATCGCTTCACGCGCGGCTTCATCGGGAGAGAGGAACGGCACGTTCCAGCGCGCTTCTTCGTCCACGAGTTGCGTGTATAGCTTGTCGACCGCGAAGTCCGCCGCCTCGCCGTCGAGCGCGTAGCCCCAGAACACCGGACCGCATTCGTCGAAATCCGATGCCGGAAAGCCCGGCGCGAACGACAGCGACACGACATCCTTCTCCAATGTCTCGAGCATGGCGTACATGCCGCGCGCCGGTTCGACGAGCGTGCACATGCCGTTCACCGGAATCAGAAACGGAATGCGCCGCATCGCGCGCGCGAACGGCTTCCCGTGTTCGATGCGCTTTGCCAGCAGATGCGCCGCGCGCAAGCCCGTTTCGGCCATATCGACGTGCGGATACGTGCGATACGCGACGAGTGCATCCGCGAGTTCGACCATGCGCGCCGTGACGTTCGCATGCAGGTCGAGCGAAACGACGAGCGGCATCGCATCGCCGACGATGTTGCGCACGCGCGCCAGCAGTTCGCCTTCGCCATCGTCGAGATGTTCGGCGACCATCGCGCCGTGCAGATCGAGATAGATCGCGTCGAAGCCGCCTGCCTGCACGCGATCGACGATCGCGCCCGCGATGCGCTCGTATGCGTCCTGCGTCACATGCGCCGATGCGCTCGCGCCCGCCCAGATCACCGGAATCGGCTCGTGCCCTTGCGCCTCGGCCCATTGAATGAAACCGCCGATCGGCACGTTCACGTCGCGCAGCTTGAGGACATCGTCGCCGTGCGCCATCGGCGGAAAGCCTTCGCCCTGTATGAAGCTCTGGTAGCTCGCCTTCGTCGGCGCGAAGGTGTTCGTTTCGTGCTGGAATCCTGCGATCAGAATCTTCATGACCTTGTCCTTTCGAGTATCGATTGATGTTCAGGCCGCGCGTGCCGTGGCCGCGGCAGCCGTGCGCCTGTTCGCGAGAATCAGCACGCAGGACAGCGCCGCCATGCACGCCATCACGACGAGGCCGCCGTTCGTGCTGCCGGTCGCGGACTTGACCCAGCCGATCATCGCGGGGCCCCAGAATCCGCCCGACAAGCCGATCGTGTTGATGAGCGCGATGCCGCCCGCCGCCGCCGGGCCGGAAATCGTTTCGGAAGGAATCGCCCAGAACACCGTGTAGGCCATCCACATGCAGGCGGTGGCGAGCGTGAGCAGCGCGAGCGTCGCGACGACGTTGCCGTTCGCATACGGCGTCATCACGAGCAGCGCGGCGGCGGCGAGCGCGGGCACTGCGCTGTGATAGCGGCGCTCGCCGACCTTGTCGGAACGGCGGCCCGCTGCGTACATCGCGACGGCCGCGGCGACGTACGGAATCGCGACGTACCAGCCGAGGCGGATCGTGTCGTGCATGGAGCCGCTGAGACCCTGCTCCTTGATGAGCGTCGGCAGCCAGAAGCTGATCGCGTAGATCGGAAAGATGATGCAGAAGTACGCGATCGCCAGCAGATAGATGCGCGGGTTCTTCGCGATCTCCGCGAACGATTCGATGCGATGCGACGCGCCGCCGTGATGACCGACTTCCGCCTCGACGAGCCGCTGTTCGTCCTGCGTGAGCCAGCGCGCATCGGCGGGACGATTGGCGAGCACGCGCCACACGAGCGCGCCGAGCGCGATGCACGGCAGGCCTTCGACGAGGAACATCCACTGCCAGCCCGCGAGTCCGCCGACGCCGCCGAGCGACGCAATCAGCCACGCCGACAGCGGCCCGCCGACGACACCGCCGAGCGGCCCCGCGACGAACACGAGCGCAATCGCGCGCGCCATGCGCTTAGGGCCGTACCAGTTCGAGAGGTAATAGATCATGCCTGGCGCGAAACCCGCTTCGAAGACGCCGAGCAGGAAGCGCATCGCGTAGAACGCGGGCACGTTGCGCACGAAGAGCATGCACGCCGACGTGATGCCCCACAGCACGAGAATGCGGCTGAACGTGAGACGCGCGCCGATCTTCGGCAACATCAGGTTGCTCGGAATCTCGAACAGCACATAGCCGATGAAGAAAATCCCCGCGCCGACGCCGTACGCTGCATCGGAGAAGCCGAGATCGCTTTGCATCTGAAGTTTCGCGAAGCCCACGTTCACGCGGTCCAGATACGCGAACATGTAGCACGCGATGAGGAGCGGCAGCAGCCGCCAGTTGATTCTGCTGTAGAGCGCCGAAACGGCATCGCCGCTGCGCAGGGTCTGGATCGTCGACATCCGCGTCTCCTTGTCTCGTCTTCCCTTTCTCGGGTAAGGCGATGTTGAGCGCGTGCGACCGTGCGAGCAAGAGCAACAAAGTTCACGTATCGTTGCTCTGCGAGCAACGCATTCCTTCCCATACGGACGACGACCATGCGCGAAATCAATCAGCAACGTCTGCGCTATTTCCACGAAGTGCTCACGCACGGCACGATTCGCGGCGCGGCGGATCATCTGAACACGTCGCCGTCGGTGATCGCGCGGCAGATCAAATTGCTGGAAAACGAACTCGACACGACGCTCTTCGAGCGCGAGCCGCGCGGCGTGCGGCCGACCGAAGCGGCGTTCCATCTGCTCGAATTCTGGCGCGGCTATCGTTCGCAGCAGGAGAAGTTCGAGGATCAGCTGCATGCGCTCAAAGGCCTGCAGCAAGGGCAGATTCGTCTCGCGGTGAGCGAAGGCTATGTCGATACGCTCGTCGACGATGTGCTCGCGCCGTTCTGCGCGCGCTATCCGCGCCTCGAAATCGACGTGCAGATGCTCGCGGTCGACGATCTGCTCGAAGAAGTCGCGCAGAGCCGCGCGCATATCGGGCTCGCGTACAACCCGCCGCCGCACGAGCGCATCGAGATTCGGGCAAGCTCGCCGCAGCCGGTCGTGCTGCTCGCGCGGCGCGATCATCCGCTGGCCGTGCGCGGCGGCGTCGCGCGGATTCGCGATCTGCTCGAGTATCCGCTCGCGCTGATGCCGCCCACGTTCGGCATCGGCCATGTCGTGAAGATGCTCGAAACCACCGACGATCTCGCGATCCGCCCGACGCTCACGACGAACTCGCTCGGCGCGCTGAAGCGCTTCGTGGCCGCGGAAAATTTCATGACGCTGATCGGCGAATTCGCCGCGTATCGCGAGCTCGCGAGCGGCGAGCTGACGACGATACCGGTCGCGCATCCGCTTTTCGAGAGCGCGCAGGCGAAGCTGCTCGTGAAAGCCGGACGTCCGCTCGCGGCCGGGCCGCAGGAACTGCTCGACTGGATTCTGACCCGCATGCCCATGTTCGCGCATGCGGGCGCCGCGCCCGTCAGACGAACGCGCGCTCGGGCACGTCGCAAGTGATCGCGGAACGGGGCTTGCTGCGTTACGGAAAACATCTTCAGGAGAATGCGATGAACCGCGAACCGTCAGATCCCGTGCAGCGCGCCGACGAACGCCGCGAGGCGCTCGGCGAGGGCGACGTCAAAGAAAAGAGCGATGGCACGATCGAGCAGCGCGAGCACGGCAATATCGATCCGACGCTCGTTCCGAAGGGCAAGGATCATCCCGAGCAAGGGCCGTACACGCCCGAGCACGATCTGAAGGATCCCGACACCTCGCCGGACGCAAGCGCCGACCATCCGAAAGGCAAGCGCGACTCGGAGGCGTGAAACGCCTATTGCCCGCCGTCGAGCTTCGCCTTCTCCGCCGCGATCTGATCGGCGATCTTCGCGGCGAGCGCATCGAGCGAGGAAATCGACTGAACCTCGTTGATGACGAAGCGCGCCGCGGCGCCGTAGGGCTTCGGCGCGGCCGCCGATTTCTGCCCTTTCAGTTCGCCGCTCGTGTCGATCTGCGCCGGCGCGGCGTCCGGGCTCGCCGCGAGATTGGCGAGCTGCACGGTGACATGCGTGTTGGGCGTCTTGTCGGATGAACCCATCGACGGCAACGCGGAGCCGAATCCGCTCGACAGCGTTTCGTCGAACTCCCCGCTGACGAGCCAGCCCGATGCCGGCGGCGGCGAATCCGCCGTCACATGGCAAGCGGCGAGACCTTTCCCGTTCAGCGCCTTGACGATGCCATCCGCCAGCGCCGATGCGTTCTGACCCACTTTCACCGCATTGCGCGCCGACCGCAATCGCGAGCCGAGCACATGCGACGCGCCGCTTTCACGGCTGACGGCCGTGAAGTCGCGTACCTGTATCAGTTGGCCGGCCGCGGGCGGGCACTGCGGCGCGGACTGGGCGCATGCAAGCGAGCCGATCGCGGCCAGCGCAACGCCCAGGCAAAAAATCTTCATCGGTGCTCTCCGTCGGAGAACGATCGTCGTCAACCGCCGCAGCAACACGCCCAACGCGAAGATCAGGTGGCTCATTGCGTCCATCCTCCGTTTCCGGCTCGCATCCGCGAATGCCGCGATGATAACGCCGGGCGGCCCGCGCGGGCACGCGTTTAACGCACGGTCGCGGCGTCTTCTGCGTCTGTCCGCATCATCAGGCTCGCGAGCAGGACGGGGCGGCTCAACAGAAAACCCTGCACCTTGTCGCAGCGCACGTCGCGCAGCGTGTCGAGCTGCTCCTGCGTCTCGACGCCTTCCGCGACCACCGTCACGCCGAGCTTGTGCGCGAGATCGATCACGCCTTCGACGACCGTGCGCACCATCGCGTCGGTGGCGATGTTGTCGACGAAGGATTTGTCGAGCTTCAGCACGTCCGGCCGGAAGCGCGCGAGATAGCTGAGACTCGAATAGCCGGTGCCGAAATCGTCGATGGCGATGCGTACGCCCATCGCGCGAACGTTCGACAGCACGACCTGCGCATCATCGACGTTGTCGATCAGCGCGGATTCGGTGATCTCGAGCGTGATGCGGTTCGAATCGATGCCGGCGCGCCTGATCGCGTGCCGCAGAACCGACACGAGGCGCGGATCGCGGAACTGCTTCGGCGACACGTTGAGCGCGACCGAGCAAGCCTGCGGCAGCGCGAGCGCGAGTTGCGACCCGGCCTGCACGGCCTCGCGAATGACCCAGTGCCCCGCCTCGACGATCAGCGCGCTCTCTTCGAGCACCGGCACGAACGCGCCCGGACCGAGCAGCCCGAGCTGCGGATGATTCCAGCGCAACAGCGCCTCGACACCGACAAGCGCACCGGAATCGACGCGATATTGCGGCTGATAATGCAGCACGAACTCCTTCTCGCGGATCGCGCCGTGCAGTTGCGCTTCGAGATGCGCGCGCGCGAGATCGTCCTTCTCGCGATCGCCGAACACGCGAAACGTGTTGCGGCCCGCGCGCTTCGCGGCGTACATCGCCATGTCGGCGCTGATGAAAAGCGCTTCGGGCGTGCGTCCGTGTTCGGGATAGAGCGCGACGCCGATCGAGCACGTCATCGTCACGCTCTTGCAGTCGATCTCGATCGGACGATGGCACGCGAGCGAGAGCTTGCGGCACGCGCGCTCGATGCTTTCCTGATCGAAGCTGCCGGGCAGGATCACGGTGAACTCGTCGCCGCCCGGCCGCGCGGCCACGGCGCCATCGGGCAGCGTTTCCGCGATGCGTCGCGCGATGGTGCGCAGCACCGCATCGCCGGCGATATGACCGGCCGTGTCGTTGATCGACTTGAAGCGATCGATGTCGATGAAGAGATACGCGAACGGCGCGAGCGCTTCACAGCGCTTCACGAGCGCGTCCATCATCGCGTTGCGATTGGCGAGTCCGGTGAGGCTGTCGGTGTTCGCGAGCCGATGCAGTTCCTGAAGGCGCTCGCGCTCGTCGGTGGCATCGACGCACACGCTCACGACGCGCGACACCGCGCCGTCCTCGATGACCGGATAAATATCTGCGCGCACCCAGCGCGTGCGATCGTGCTGCAGGCAGAGACGAAAATAGCTCTGCGTGGCCGCGCCCGTGTTCACGGCGGTACGCATTTCGTCGCGCAGCGCGGGCAGGTCTTCGGGATGCACGCTTTGCGACCAGGCGGTCTGATCGGCTTCGAGCGCGGACATCGGCATTTCCCACATGCGTTCGAACGCGGAGCTCACATGCAGAAGCTCGCGGAAATCGCGCGTCGCGGTCCAGAAGACGGCATCGACGTGATCTTCCATGTCCTTTTGCACGCGCGCGTTGCCGCGCAATTCGTCGATGAGATTGCGCTCCGCCGTGATGTCGCGCGACTTGCACAGCACCGCGCTCACCCGTCCGTGCTCGCCGTAGACGGGCGCGAAGGTCGACGTCCACCATTTCAGCGTGCCGTTCATCGTGCGGCAGGCTCCGGAGAACGACGTCGATTCACCCGCTTTCGCGCGTTCGAAGGCACGCCGCGCGTCGGGGCCGTCCCAGAGCGCGAGCCAGTCGACGCCGATGAGATCGTCTGCGTGATCCGCTTCGATGAGCTGCCCGCCGACCTCCGAAATGCACATGATGCGGCCTTCGAGCGACAGCAGCTTGAGACAGTCCTCGGCGATGGCGAGCAGCCCATGCGCGACCTGACGTGCGACGAAGATCTTGCGATTCGCTTCGTGCATGCGATGCACGACGAACGCCGCGCCGAAGACGAGCACGCCGAGCAACACGTTCCACGGCAGCGGCACGAAGATGGTTCCGCACGCGGCGGCGAGCACGCCGAGCGGCGCGAGACCGAGCGCACCGAAACGGCGTGCGCGTTCGATGTAAGGCCGGTTCCTGGCGATGGTCTCGCCGATGGTCCCGAGGAAATCGTTGGCGCCTCTCTGCACCGTTCTGGCCCTGTTCTAGTGATGGGTTTGATCGGTGTTTATCGGCGCGGAGAAGAAAGTCTTGAGAAAGGAACCGCTACGCCGCGGCCTGCAACGCCCCCGCGATTTCCTCCGCCAGCGCCTCCGCGCGATACGGCTTGCCGAGCAAGGTCACGTTCGGCCGCAGCACGCCATCGCGCGAGATGATGTCGCGCGTATAGCCGGAGACGTAGATCACCGGCACGGGCCGCTCCTGCGAAAACGCCCATTCCGCGAGATCGGCGCACTTCACTTTGCCGGGCATCACGACGTCGGTGAGAATCAGGTCGACGTTCACGCCGCTTTCGAGCACGCTCATCGCGGCATCGCCGTTAGCGGCGCGCAGCACCGTGTAATGCATCGCTTCGAGTATCGCGACCGTCGACATCAGCACGGCGGGATCGTCATCGACGACGAGCACCGTCGCGCCGCCCGTGTGCGCCGTCATCGCATCGACGCGCAGTTGCGCGGTTTCATCGTCGAAGCTGCGCGGAAAGAACATCTCGACCGTCGTGCCCACATCGACCGAACTCGACACCGCGATATGCCCGCCCGACTGCTTGACGAAGCCGAACACCATCGAGAGGCCGAGACCCGTGCCGTGCCCTTCCGGCTTCGTCGTGAAGAACGGCTCGAATGCGCGTTCGAGCACGTCGGGCGCCATGCCCGCGCCGGTGTCCGATGCGGACAGCTTCACGTATTCGCCCGGATGCAGATCCTTGCCCTCGCACGCCGCGGCATCGAGCGCTTCGTTCGAGCAGACGAGCGTGAGCTTGCCGTCGCCGCGCATGGCATCGCGCGCGTTGATCGCGAGATTCAGCAGCGCGTTTTCCAGTTGATTGCGGTCGACGCAGAAGTTCCATGCGTGCTCCGCGAGCAACGTGTTGATGCATACCGACGGTCCCACTGCATGCCGCAAGAGCTCGCGCATCTCTTTGAACAGGCGCTGCGGATTGATCACGACCGGCGACTGCGGTTGCCGCCGCGCGAACGACAGCAATTGCGAAGCGAGCTTCGCGCCGCGCTGCACGGCTTCCATCGCGGCGTGTACGCGCTCGGGCACGCGGCTGTCCGTCGGCGGCAAATACTGCAGCAATTGCAGGTTGCCGCTGATCGCCTGCAGCGTGTTCGTTGAAGTCGTGCGCGACGCCGCCCGTCATCGCGCCGAGCGCTTCCATTTTCAGGCTCTGACGCAATTGCGCCTCCACCGCGATGCGCGCGGCCACGGCTTCGGAGATCTTGTCTTCGAGACCGCGCGTCAGTTCCCGCAAGGTCTCTTCGGCGATCCTGCGATCGTGAATGTCGATGATGACGCCGGGAAAGCGCATTGGTGTGCCGGTTTCGTCGTGGTCGCAGCGGCCGGTGGCGAGAATCCAGGTCCATCGCGCATCGCCGGAAAGGATGCGGTATTCGGCGCGAAACGGCTCGCCGTGCTGCAGCGTGCGCACGATAAGCCCCCTGACGCGTTCCAGATCCTCGGGATGGATCTTCGCGAACGCCGCCTCGATCGGCATGCCGCGCGCCACTTCGTCGAGCGAAAACGAAAACGTGCGCGCGAAGCGCTCATCGCCTTTCACGCGATTGTCGGGAATGTCCCACACGAACGTGCCGAGCACCGCGCCGGAATTGAGCGCGAGTTGCAAGCGCTCATCGGCTTCGCGAAACGCGCGTTCGGCTTCGGCGCGCGTGCGTTCGAGCAGCACGCGCCCGGTCGTTTCGACGACGATCGCGAGCACGCCGACGGGCACGCCTTCGTTCGACGCGACCGGGCTGTAATGCAGATCGAGCCACACTTGCGCATCGCGACCGTCGCGCGGCAACGTAAAGCTCATGTCGCGATACGAAAGCGATTCTCCGCGCAGTCCCGTATCGAGCACATTGCGATTGAACTCGGCCGCCTCGGGCCACGCCGCTTCGATCGGCATGCCGAGAATGCGCGGATGACGCCCGCCCGAAAAATGCGCGTATGCGTCGTTATAGAGCAGCGTGCCTTCGTCGCCCCATAGCACGGCCATCGGCAACGCGTTGCGCAGCATCATCTGCACGACGGAGCGCAACACTTGCGGCCATGCGTCGATGGGACCGAGCGGCGTCGCGCGCCAGTCGTAGTCGCGAATGGCGCGCGCTGTTTCGCCGACCCAGGAATCGAGCTGACGGTGATCGGAGATATTCGAAGTCAAAACCGGCCTTAACTGTCTGAAGAATCGCGTGGTCGTTCGCGAATTCGACAGCATAAAGGCTATTCGTTCAGACCTGAAGCGCTACCCGCCATGCCTCTTATCCGCGCTTCGGTTTGCGCACCGCGCGCACCTTGCCCGTGCGCCCGCCGCCGCAGAAAAAGCGGTCGCGTCCATCCGATTCGAGTCCCGACACGCCCACGCCTTCGGGCATGTCGAGCCGCTCGATGACTTCGCCCGATTGCGCATCGATGTGCCGCAACTCGCTTTCGTCGCCTTCCCACGTCGCGTGCCACAGTTCGCCGTCGATCCACGTCACGCCCGTCACGAAGCGATTCGACTCGATCGTGCGCAGGATCGCGCCATCGTCCGGATCGATCTGATGAATCTTGCGTTCGTTGTACTGCCCGACCCAGAGCGTGCCCTCGGCCCACGCGAGCCCCGAGTCCGCGCCGCCGCCCGGCGCGGGAATCGTCGACACGACGCGACCGGTTCGCGGATCGATCTTCTGGATGCGGTCCTCGGCGATCTGAAACAGATGCTCGCCGTCGAACGCGGTGCCCGCATGCGCCGCGACCTTGAGCGTTCGCGCCTTCTCGCCGCTTTCGGGATCGAAGGCGTTGAGCGTATCGCCGGCGGCGAACCACACATGCTCGCCGTCATACGTGACGCCATGCACGCCGTCGATATCCGGAAAAGGCCCATATTCGCGGATGATTTCCGCCTTCGCGCGTTTCATCGCCGTCCTCCTGATGATTGATTCGATGGCTTCATGCTAATCACTCGCGAGATCGACGGGGAGTAACAAGGCCGTCGCGAATCCGGGCATCGGCGGCGTGGTCCAGCGGCGCGCACGGCCGCGACCGAATGATTGCACCTTGCCGCTCGCGGCGAGCGCATCGAGCGATCGCTGCACCGTGCGCTGACTCGCGCCAAGCGCAATGGCGAGCGCGGAGCTGGACCACGATTCGCCATCGGCGAGAAACGCGAGCAGCGGCGCATGTTCGTCTTCGACGGGCAACGCGAGCACCGCAACGTCGCGCGCGTGACGCGGCTTCAGCACGAAGCCGCGCGGCGTCGCATCGATGTTCGCGTGTGCGCGCAGCATCGTGCGCAGCCGGCCCATCTCGACGCGCAAGCGCGCGCGATGCGTTTCGTCCGCTTCACGAATGCGAAACGCGCGCAGGATCAGCGCGTCGCGAGGCACATCGCCGGGCCACGCTTGCGCGAGCATGCGCGCGAGCGTGAAGAGCACGGGGCGCGTCGCGAGCGACATCGACGTGCCGTTTTCGCGCACGCAAAGACGGCACGCATCGACGACGAAGGCATTCGATGCGAACAGCGCTTCGACTTCATCGAGCCGGAGCAGCCGCTCTTCGCCCTGCGCGATGAGACGCGCGGCGGGCGCGTTGAGGATGCGCCACGCGCTGTCGACTTCGGCGGCGAGCGCGGGAATCGCAGCCTCACGCGCGGCGAGCGTCGCGCGTTCGAGCGCCGCGCGCGCCGCGTGGGTCTGCAGACGGCGCATCGCGATGCCCGCGTCGATGAGTTCATGCGCGGCCCGCGATGCAGCGGGCAGCGCCGCATGATCCAGTTCGTCGAGCATGCGTTGCGCATCGTCGATCCGTCCGATGAGAAGCGCGCGCCGCACTTCGAGATAGCGCGCGTGCGCGGCGTTGACGTGATCGCCGTGCGCTTCGAGAATCGCGCGCGCATGATCGAGCGCCTTCGCGGGCCACGCGAGATCGCGCGATGCGAGCGCGATTTCCGCTTCCGCAACGATGCAGCGCGAACGCGCCAGCGCCTCTTTCGCGCCGAACGCGCGCGCCGCGCTTTTGACGAGCGCGCGCGCCCGAACGAAGTCGCCGAGCTGCGCCATTGCGATGCCGCGCAACGCGAGCGCATTCGCATCCTCGCGCAACGCGATGCGATTCAGCGCGCCGAGCGGATCACCCGCCGCGAGCGCGCGCGCCGCCGCCGTGATCAGCGAATCCATGCGAATCCCGACACACTTGTCACTCCTTTGCCGTGCACGGCCGCGACTAATCTAACACCGTACTCGACGCGCCTTGGCAGGAAGGACATCATGAACATCGAACGAGAGAGCAGCCGCTTCGTCGCGATAATCGCGCTCGTCGTCGTGGCGAGCGTGATCGCGTTTCATGCGATGCACATACCGATGTCATCGATGAGCGAGTGGCCGATGCCCGGCGGCTGGATGTCATCGCCCGCCTTCACGCCGATGTGCGGCCGCGCATGGTTGCGCGCGATGGCGGCGTTCATCGGCATGTGGCTCGCGATCGTGAAGGCGACGCTCTTCGTCTTCGATCCGCGGACATTCAACGCGACATGCGACGCGCCAGCACATGCGCGCCCAGCACGCACACGATGCCGATGACTCCGCCCGCGAGCACATGCGTGAGCCGCTCGAACGCATCGGCGGCGGACTGATTCGCCAGCATGATTGCAAGCGCAACGAACATGCAGCGAAAGAAGTATCCGACGATATAGCGCTGAAATGCGACGAGCGTGAGGAACGCGGCGAGCGTCGCGAGCGTGACGGCCATGCCCGAATGCGGCACGACGAAGCGCCCGAGCACGATGCCGATCGGCACGCCCGCGATCACGCCCCACGCGCGGTTCCGCAGCTTCGTGCGCGCCGTATCGACCGAACCGGTGACGATGCTCGCCGCGCCCCAGATCACCCAGTTCGCGTGATCCATGTGCGCGTACACGACCATCATCGCGGCAATGCCGACGCTTGCGAGCATCGCCGCGAGGTCTTCGCCGAAGGGCGCGCGTTCGCCGAAATCATCGAGATTGGACCAGCGTGACGCGGGCTTGCCACGCGAGCGCATATGCGCCGACAACATCGCTGGCACGAGCGCGGCAAGGAGATAAGGCAACCAGGCGGGCGCGGCGTGCAACAACGCATCGACGGTGCGTCCGCCGTGCAGTTCGTTCGCGAGAATGAGCACAGGAATGAAAGTCCAGTTGCCGACCGTGCGAAGTTTCGACCCGCGCGATGCCAGCAGAATCACGCACGCCGCGAGCGTCATGCACGCAACGACGAAGAACGCCGGCACGAGTTCGGCAAGCAGCAGCAGATACGTCCCGGCGATGACCGCGAGTCCGTGCGCGACGACGCCAGGCGGTCTCAACGCGAGCTGGTCTTGCGCGATGGTCGTGGCGATCGCGAGCAGCGACGCCTTCATCCATAGCGCGTTGCCGGTGGCGAGCGCAAGCGCGACGAAAGGCAGCAGCGCGATCGTCGCGTGCGCGAGCGGCCAGAACTTGATCTCGCTGGCGATACGAAGATGCGGTGCATCGGCGGACATGCGCTGTGGCCTCTTCGTGAGTTCGCATGAAGTTTAGTCGTCGATCCGGGCCGATGTGAACAATCGCTTGCAATGCGCCGTCGATTCCCGGTTCGCTCCGGCAAACCCTTGAAACAAGGCTTCTTCGCATGACCGTGCTAAAACATCATTTAAACGTTTTCTAAAGGACTTTGCGCTGCGGTCGTTATACAGATCAGCCGATGCACTCATCGGCGGCGCGGCAGACGAAGCATCGCCGTCACCGCTCGCGCACGCGCCCTTGCGATGCAGCCACCTTGAGAGAGCTATGTTTTCCACAATCAAAGGCCGACTGGCCTTGGCCATGATGCTTCTGAGCGCACTTCTGATCGCGGTCGGCATGGTCGGACTGATCGGCATGACTCAGTCCAACACAGTCACGCACGACCTCTTCACGAATGAAATGCCGAGCGCGGTATCGGTCGGCAATGCGGAAATGTTCGTGGCGCGCGAGCGTCTCTCCTTCGATCGGGCGGCGCTGAACGTGGGCACGCCCGCGGCGGAAGAAGCGATCGGACGCGGCGCGTTGATGCGCAAGTCTTCCGACGAAGCCTGGACGAAGTACTCCGGATTGCCGCAGGGCCCGGAAGAGAAAGTGCTCGCCGAGAAGTTCGGCGCGCAGCGTCTCGCAGTGCAGAAGCTGCTCGACGAAGGCTATGCCGATATACGCGCGCAGGATCAGGCGAAGATCGTCGCCGATGCGAACGCGATGCAGGTCTCGTTCAACGAGCTGGCGAAGACGGGCATCTCGCTGCGCAAGCTGCAATTCGATCAGGCGAAAGCCGCCTATGACAACGGCCAGCAAGTCTTCGGCATGTTCCGCATGGCGTCGATCATCGCGATCCTCGTGGGCATCGCCGCTTCGTTCTATTCGTGGGTGTCGCTGCGCCGTCGCATTTCGCGTCCGCTCGATGTGGCGCTTGCGCAGTTCGATGCGATCGCGAGCGGCGATTTGCGCAGCAACGTGAAAGTGACGTCGAACGACGAAATGGGCCAGTTGTTGCGCGGTCTCGCGACGATGCAATCGAGCCTCATCGATACGGTGCGCACTGTGCGCGGCGGCAGTGAGTCGATTGCGTCCGCAACCAAGCAGATCGCGGCGGGCAATGTGGATCTTTCGTCGCGCACCGAAGAACAGGCGTCGGCGCTTCAGGAAACCGCGTCGAGCATGGATCAGCTGACCGGCACGGTCAAGCAGAACGCCGACAACGCGCGCCAGGCGAGCGTGCTTGCTGCGAATGCGTCGGAGATCGCGGGCAAGGGCAGCCATGTCGTGTCGCAGGTCGTGACGACGATGGGCGAGATCAACCATAGCTCGTCGAAGATCGCGGACATCATCACGATCATCGAAGGCATTGCGTTCCAGACGAACATTCTCGCGTTGAACGCAGCCGTCGAAGCGGCGCGCGCCGGTGAAGAAGGCCGCGGCTTCGCGGTCGTCGCTGGGGAAGTGCGCTCGCTCGCACAGCGTTCGTCGGCGGCGGCGAAAGAGATCAAGGAGCTGATCGACAACTCCGTCGAGCGCGTGCAATCGGGCGCCGCGCTCGTCGATGAAGCCGGCCGCACGATGACGGAGATCAGCACGGCGGTGCAGCGTGTGACCGACATCATGGGCGAGATCGCGGCGGCGTCGGAAGAGCAAAGCAGCGGCATCGAGCAAGTGGCGCGCGCCGTCACGCAGATGGATGAAGTGACGCAACAGAACGCGGCGCTCGTCGAGGAAGCGGCGGCGGCTGCGCAATCGCTGGAAGATCAGGCGGGCGCATTGCGCACGGCGGTGGAGACCTTCCGTCTTCACGATGAAGGCATGCGCGCGACGGTCTGACGCCTTTTCGCGTCTCGATGATGCACGGCTCGCGATCCTTCGGGACGCGAGCCGTTTGTCTTTTGCCGAGCCATAACCGCCGGTAATCACCTCATGAGGCGAATTCAATAGACGGCTATCGCTGTTTTCGCGGGACTGCGGAGCGTCGGATCGACATGCGGTCCGTCCTCGATAAAAGAGCGCGCGCAACGAATCAGCCAGCGCGCAACAAGCCTCGGAGGAGACATAGAAGATGCTGCATCGACCCAGAGTCACCCGCTCCGTGCTCGCGCTGATGTGCGCGATGTCGTTCATCATGTATCTCGATCGCGTGAACCTGTCCGCTGCGGCGGGCCTCATACGCGACGATCTTCATCTCACCAATACCGACGTCGGCCTCGTGTTCGGCGCGTTCGCCTATACGTATGCGATCTGCCAGGTGATCGGCGGATGGTTCAGCGATCGATTCGGCGCGAAGACGACGCTCGTGCTGTGCGCGTCGATCTGGATCGTCGCGACGATCGCGACGGGTTTCGCGGGCGGCGTCGTGTCGCTGTTCTGCGCGCGCATGTTGCTCGGCGTCGGCGAAGGCGCGGCGCTGCCGGCGCAGGCGCGCGCGCTCGTCAACTGGTATCCGGCGAGCAAGCGCGGCTTCGTGAAGGGGTCACGCATTCGTTCTCGCGTCTTGGCAACGCGCTTACGCCGCCGTTGATCGCGTTGCTGGTCGCGTTCGCTTCGTGGCGTGCGTCCTTCGTGCTCGTCGGCGCGCTGACGGCCGTGTGGGTGATCGTTTATGCGTGGTACTTCGCGGACAATCCGCGCAAGCATCGGCATATGACGGCCGAGGAAGAAGCGGAGTTGCCGCCGGAGAACAAGGTCGCCGTCGACAAGACGCGCGAACCGACGCCGTGGGGACGCCTGCTCAAGCGCATCTCGCCGACGATGCTCGTCTACTTCTGCTATGGCTGGACCGGCTGGCTCTTCTTCACGTGGCTGCCGACGTTCTTCATGCATGGACGCGGGCTCGATCTGAAGAGTTCGGCGTTGTTTTCGGCGGGCGTGTTCTTGTCGGGCGTCGTCGGGAATACGGCGGGCGGCGTGATCTCCGATCGCATTCTGAAGCGCACGGGCAGCGTGGTTTCGGCGCGGCGCAACATGATCATCGTCGCGTTTCTCGGGGCGCTCGTGTTTCTCGCGCCGGTGATGTTCGTGAAGTCGCTGCCGGTCATGGCTGCTTCGATGAGCCTGTCGTTCTTCTTTCTCGAGATGACGATTGGACCGATCTGGGCCGTGCCGATGGACATCACGCCGAAACATGTCGGGATTGCCAGCGGGCTGGTGAATGCGGGGTCCGCTATCGCGGGGATTTTCTCGCCGATCGTGTTCGGGTTTGTCGTCGATCGGACCGGGAGTTGGACTTTGCCGTTCGCTGGATCGTTGGGGTTGCTCGCGGTTGGCATCGTGATGACGTTTTTTATGCGGCCGGATATTGCGTTGGATAGCGCTGGTGCGGCGGCTTCTGGGAGGGAGTTGGGGTTTGCGGAGTAGCGGGTTTTTGCGGTCATTCGGCTGTTCGGATTTCTTTCGCTGGATCCCGGTTTCGTCCCCGGTCGTCGCTAAACACAGCGGCCGGGGTGACGTCAAGCATCGCCACCACGTCCGTCGAAGGATGCTATTCCGATGTTGCAATCTCGGACGGCGCTCACCTATCGACTGCAAATTCACCATTGCGCAGTCACGTTGCATTCAAGCATACGCCCGGGTAGATCATCTCTTCTGACACGGCTTGTCCATCGTTTTCGAAAGTATCGTAGCTCGTCAACATAAAGTTACGCCAATCTATTCCGTCGGATACCTAAATCCGCTACGTTCGTTATCTCCGACAAAACAGATTGACGAACATGCAAGAACGCGACGTACTCGATGGCCGGGGCACGAGCAGTGAGCTTTCCATTGCTGGATCCGCCATGCGTAAAGCCGCAATACGAGAGGGCGATCCAACGACAACAGGTGGCTATGTCATCGCTGGTACATCAACAATTCGCGACGGCAAGAGAAAGGTTGCTCTCAGCGACGACCAAGCGACATGCGGGAACTGCGAAGGCACTTACAAAATACATGGGACCGGACAGGGCATAAAGGAGAAGGGCCGTCATGCGGTGGTTGATAACGATATCGTGCTCTGTCCATGCAAACAGAATCGAGTCGTAATCGGGAAGAGACCGGGCATTTTCCTCAAGAGCGGCGCGGGTAGTGGCAACACGCACGGCGCGAGCATGCCAACCATCGCTTCCGTTTTCGACGAACAATACGTCTTTCGCGACAGAACGAACGGTCGCCCCCTCGCTAACGTGTTCTATCGCCTGGTCAGCAGCAACGGCGTGACCGTGGAAGGTGTGACAGACCAAGCAGGACGGACGCAACGCATCAAAACCAGCTTAACCGAAAAAGTCGTGGTCGAGATTGAAGAAGCAGAATAATGGCAAAAGAGATATTTGAAGTTCATTCCTCGATGACTAACGCGGTCAAAGGCTCGTCCGTGGATGTGTATGTCAATACGCAGCGCATCTGCCCGAACATGACCAATGCGCAATTTAGGGAATTGGTCTTCTCTTGCAGAGACGAAGCGGTTCAGATGACTGATGCCCGTCTGAACGACCTTCGCCGATGGAATCAGGCGGACGAAGCGCGTGTCGACATATGGTTCGGGAGATGTGACGAAACGACTCGACAAACTCTGATCAGGGGCCTTTCTGCCATCTCGCGCGTTCTTAAGACTTTGAAGGCCGAAAACTTTGTGCGATGGGACCCCGATCACGCTACACATATTTCGTGCTCACCAAACTTGAGTAACGCCCTTGGCGCAGTGGCGGAAGTATGTGCCCCAGATACGGAGACGCACACCATCGCGATACGCGAGGCCTTCTGCGAAATGCGATCGGTGTCATATGCAAAGGACTCGATGGTTTCCACACTGATCCATGAGGCTAGTCACTTCAACGACACTATGGCGACCAAAGATTGGAGATACTTCATGAGAGAGTGCCTTCCGCTCGGCAAGACCAACCCAGAACAAGCCATCGAGAATGCAGACAGCATTGCCGGTTATGTCATCTACAGTATGTAAAGCAGTATCGAGTCTGCTTCTCGCCGCGTCGACAGGTGTGCTCGCCTGCGTTCCAAGCGAGAACTTCGACATCTACTTCAATCAGGACAGCGCGGAGGTCCCGACCGCGGAAGTGCTTCGGCTCGCAGGGTGGGTAGCAAAACAGCAGTTGGCGTATGCCCAACACGTCACGAAGGAGATAACGCAAATTAGCGGACATGCAGAAACGACTGAGCGCGATCCGCAAAGGCTCGCCGAGGCGCGTTTAGTTGCGGGAAAGCGGTTGCTCACACAACTTGGCTTCGTTAGAGGAGAAGTCGAAACGGATACTCATATCTATGAACATTCTCGCCTGACCAACGGCAAGCGGGTCGAAGTCTCATTCCTTCCCGAGTGCCCCAACGTGTGTTGTCCGACAAGTTCGGGTCTTCCAAGGAATTAGGCAATGTCGCGGTCCGCTGTGGCGCGTCTGCCGGCGCACGAGTACGCGCCGCCCGCTCACTTCTCGATGTTTGTCTTCTCGTCATGTGCAGCATTGTGTGCCGGCAATTGGATGTGAGCTTAGCAAGGACGCAGTAAATGCCGCCAACCCCGACGCACTGTCCCATAGGGCTCGCCGGCCGGCTCCCGCACAGGGGCAACGCCAATAGACCACTAAGAAAACGAGATCCGGCGAGAGCAAAAATAAAACCAAACCCTCAAGCCTTCCGAATAGCCTCAATCACCAACTGCGTGGCAGGACTAATCCGCCTGTTCTTCCTGAGAATCAACCCATAAGGCGCGAGACGCCCCCGCAACGGGGTGGGCAAAGAAGCGATGGTATCGAGCGCAGCATAATAATCCGCGACCGAGCTAGGCAACACAGCCAGCATGTCCGAATCCCGCAACAGCGACAACGTGGTCAGAATCGAAGAAGTCTCCACGGTACTCACCGGCGGCGCCACACGCGACTCACGAAACGTCTGGTCGATGATCTGCCGCATCGGACTCGGATGCGGCTGCACGATCCACGGATACTTCGCGAGATCGGCGAGCTTCGGCTTGCCCGCAATACCAACAGAAGGATGATCCGGCCGCGCAACGATCGCGAGCGCCTCTTCCGACAAGGTCTCGAACGTCAGATCCAGCGCTGAGAAGCCATAAGGAATGCGCCCGACGACAATATCCAACTGATCCTGCTGCAAGGCCTGCACGAGCACATCGCTCGTATCGATCTGCACGCTGATCTGCAAGCGCGGATGCGCTTCCTTCAACTCCACGATCACCTTCGTCAGCAAGTCAGGCGCAGGCGCCATCACCGCGCCGATCCGCACCTTGCCGATATCGCCCGCCTCGATCGCCGCGAGCTCATCGCGCAATTCATCGAGGTCCTCGAACACGACGCGCGCATAGCGCATCACCGCTTCGCCGTAGATCGTCGGCTCCATGCCTCGCGCATGACGCACGAACAGCGACGCGCCGATCGTGTCTTCCAGTTCCTTCAACGCCTTCGTCGCGGCAGGCTGCGTCATCGCGAGTTCGTCGGCGGCGCTTCTGAGCGATTCGGTTTCCGAAAGCGCCATCATCAATTGCAGATGACGTAAGCGCAGACGTTTGCGGATGGTCGAAGCGGGCGCGATCATGCGAGTGATAACTCCAGGAAATAGCCTGATTCAAATTATTCAATGGTCAGTTATCGCGGAGTTTCGCACACTAGCGCTACCCGAAACAGCCGCGCAAACCCTCGCATCATGCAGTGCGCGCGGCATCAATCGAACCACACGGAGACACCGAAGATGAAGATCAAGCATGTCCGCGCGCGCGTTTTCGAATGGAAAGGCAAGGTCGTTCCGCCGCAATCGCATTTCTGTACGAACGCCGTCGATATCCTCTACGAGCGCGGCGATGCAATGGGCTCGTTCCGCTTTCACGGCTGGCTCGTCGTCGAGGTCGAATGCGACGACGGCACCGTCGGCATCGGCAATTGCGCGCTCGCGCCGCGCGTCGCGAAGCAGATCGTCGATGAATATCTCGCGCCTATCGCCATCGGCGAAGATCCGTTCGATCACGAATACATCTGGCAGAAGATGTATCGGCGCACGCTCGCCTGGGGCCGCAAGGGCATCGGCATGGCGGCGATCTCGGCGATGGATATCGCGCTGTGGGACATCATGGGCAAGGCCGTGAGGAAGCCCGTCTTCAAGCTGCTCGGCGGCCGAACGAAAGAGAAGATCTGGTGTTATGCATCGAAGCTCTATAACAACGACGATCGCGACGCGTTTCTCGCCGAAGCGCAAGGTTATCTCGATCAAGGTTTCACCGCGATGAAAATGCGCTTCGGCTACGGCCCGAAAGACGGTCCGAAAGGCATGGCGAAGAATCTCGAACAAGTGCGACTGTTGCGCGAGCTTGCGGGCGATGACGTCGACATCATGCTCGAATGCTATATGGGCTGGACGCTGGAATACGCGCGCCGCATGTTGCCGCGCCTTGCCGAATTCAATCCGCGCTGGCTCGAAGAACCGGTGATCGGCGACGACGTCGAAGGCTATCAGGAACTCAAGAAGATGAACATCGTGCCGATCTCCGGCGGCGAGCACGAGTTCACGAGTTATGGCTTCAAGGATCTGCTCGAACGCCGGGCCGTCGATGTCATTCAATACGACACGAATCGCGTCGGCGGCATCACGGCGGCGCGCAAGATCAACGCCATGGCCGAAGCGTGGTCCGTGCCGGTCATTCCGCACGCGGGCCAGATGCACAACTATCACCTGACGATGTCGAGCACCGCGAGCCCGATGTCCGAGTTCTTCCCGGTGTTCGATGTCGAAGTCGGCAACGAGCTTTTCTATTACATCTTCGACGGCGAACCGCAGCCGGAGAACGGCTATCTGCAACTCTCCGATGAAACGCCGGGCCTCGGCATCACGCTGTCCGACAAGCATCTGAGCGACTTCAACATCATCGAATGACGATGCGACCACGGGACCATGCAGCCCGAGGCGACAGGAGACGAACATGGAAAGCAGAATCGAAGCGCACACGGCGCACGACGCCGCCTCGTCCACACACGCGACGAGCGTGCGCTGGCGCATCTTCGGCGTGGTGTTCCTCATCACGCTGATCAATCTCGTCGACCGCATCTCGCTTTCCATCGCGATGCCCACCATCGCCAAGGAGTTCGCGCTCTCGCCCGCGATGCAAGGGCTCGTGCTGTCGAGCTTCTTCTGGTCATACGCGCTGTTGCAGATTCCGGGCGGCTGGCTCATCGACAAACTCGGCCCGCGCAAAGTAGTTGCAGGTGCAACTGTCTTGTGGGGTCTCTTCCAGACGCTGATGGGCGCAGCCACCGGCGGCATGTCGATGTTGCTATTGCGCGTGGGTCTCGGCGGCGCGGAAGCACCGCTCTTTCCCGCCGGCAGCAAGCTCAACGCGCTGTGGCTGTCGCGCAAGGAACGCGCGCGCGGCGCGGTGCTGATGGATGCCGGATCGCCGCTCGGCGCCGCGATTGGCGGTCTCGCGATCTCGAACCTGATCCTCATGTTCGGCTCGTGGCGCACCGCGTTCGTCGTCGCGGGGCTTGCGACCATCGCATGCGGATGGCTCGCATGGCGCTATCTGCGCGACGATCCCGCGAAACATCCCGGCGTCAATGGCGCGGAACTGGCGCATATCCACGACGGCGCGCCGCCCGCATCGAAGGCGATGCACGCAAGCCAGGACGATGCGCCGCTGCCGCTGCGCTCGACCATCGCGATGTGCGTCGGCCGCATGAGCTGGGCGATGATCTTCTTCGGCTTGCTCACGTGGGGCCCGAGCTATCTGACGCAGGCGCGCGGTCTGAGCCTTTCGCAGATCGGCGCGGCGACCTTCTTCATCTTCCTCGCGGGCGCGCTCGGTTCGCTTTCCGGTGGCTTCCTGTGCGATGCCTTGTGCGGGATGAATCTGTCGCGCGGTAAAGTCGTGAAGACGATGATCGCAGTCTCGGGCATCGCAACGCTCGCCGTATTCGCCGCGCTGCCGACGATCACTTCGCCCGTCGTCGCGGTCGCCGTGCTGTGCGGCGCATCGTTCCTGCTGATGTGGGGCAGTCTCTACTGGAGCCTGCCTTCGCTGCTCGCAAGCCCGGGACGCGTGGGCCTGCTCGGTGCATGCGTGAACTGCGCGGGCAGCGTCGGCGGCATTTCGATTCCGCTCATCACCGGCTTCATTCTTCAGCGCACCGGCTCTTTCGATGCGGTGCTGCACTTTTACGGCGCGTGCGCGCTGGTGTATATCTTCGGTTCGATCGCAATCGATCTGCGCCGCACGCGTTAATAACCGACAACGGACCATACAGACATGAAACCTCGCATCGCAGTGCTTCTCGGCGATCCCGCCGGCATCGGTCCCGAACTGATCGCGCGTCTCATCGCGAAGCCCGAGAATCGCGCGCGCGCCGATCTGCTCATCATCGGCGACAAGCGTGAACTCGATCAAGGCATGGAGATCGCGCAGCAACGCTTCGAGTATGGAGTCATCGACAACGAAGCGGCCGCCGCGCGCGATACCGGCGTGCCCTCGCTCATCGATTTCCGCCTGCCCGACGATGCGCCTTACGAGCGCGCCGTATCGACGGAACGCGGCGGCCGTTATAGCCTCGAAGCCTTCAAACAAGCGCTTGCGATGACGCGCGCAAACCGCACGCAAGCGATGCTGTTCGCGCCCGTCAACAAGACTTCGCTGCACATGGCCGGCATGGAAACGAACGACGAGATGGAATGGTTCGCGCGTCAGCTCGACTATAGCGGCGCGTTCTGCGAGTTCAACGTGCTCGACGAATTGTGGACCTCGCGCGTGACCTCGCATATCGCGCTGAAGGACGTGAGCGCGAAGCTCACGCCCGAGCGCATCGTCGGCGCGGTGCAACTGATTCACGATGGTCTGAAGCGCGCGGGCGTGGACAAGCCGCGCATCGCGGTGTGCGGCTTCAATCCGCATAACGGCGACAACGGCGCGTTCGGCCGCGAGGAAATCGACGTGATCGCGCCGGCCGTCGAAGAAGCGCGTGCGCGAGGCTATGACGCCCAAGGCCCCTTCCCCGCCGACACCATCTTCGTGCGCGCGCGCGATCAGAAGGTCTTCGATGGCGTGGTCACGATGTATCACGATCAAGGCCAGATCGCGATGAAACTCATGGGCTTCTGGCGCGGTGTCACGGTGCACGGCGGCCTGCCCGTTCCGATCACGACGCCCGCGCACGGCACCGCGTTCGATATCCACGGCCAGGGCCGCGCCGATGCCGGCGCCACGCAAAAGGCCTTCGACATCGCCGTGCGCATGGCGCAAGACCGCGTGAGCTGACGCCATGATGCAAGAACGCATCGAAGCATTGCGCGAACGCTTTCTGCAAAGCGGCGACGACGCCGATCTGCCCATCGTCGACGCGCATCATCACTTCTGGGACGTGTCGCGCAACTATCATCCGTGGCTGCGCGATCTGCCGCGCATCGCGTTTCGTTACGGCGATTACGCGTCGATCTGCAAGAACTTTCTGCCCGACGACTACTTCGCGCAGGCGGGCAATCATCGCATCGTGAAGACGGTGATGATGGAAGGCGAATGGGATCCGCGCGACGTGCTCGGCGAAGCGCGCTGGGCGACGGCGCTGCACGAACGCACCGGCTTGCCGAACGCGATGGCCGCGCAGATCTGGCTCGATCGCGACGATGTCGCCGATGTCATCGACGCCTATCGCGAGATGCCGCTCGTGCGCAGCGTGCGTCATAAACCGAAGACCGTGCCCCGCGCGGAACATCGCGCGGATTTCGCCGCGCCCGGCTCGATGCGTTGCGAACGCTGGCGGCGCGGTTATGCGTTGCTCGCGCAAAGTGGCCTGATGTTCGAACTGCAGGCGCCGTGGTGGCACTTCGAGGAAGCCGCAGAACTCGCGCGCGACTTTCCGCAGATGAAAATCATCGTGAACCATGCCGGCCTGCCCGCCGATCGTAGCGAGGAAGCGCTAACGGCTTGGCGCGCCGCGCTCGATGCGCTCGCGCGATCGCCGAACGTATGGCTCAAGATATCGGGGATCGGCGAACCTGGCGTAAGCTGGCGTGTCGAGCGCAACGGACGCATCGTGCGCAGTGCGATCGAAAGCTTCGGCGTCGCGCGATGCCTCTTCGCGAGTAACTTTCCGGTCGATAGCCTCGTCGTCACGCTCGATGATCTTTTTACCGGCTTCAAGACGATCGTCGCAGCGCGCTCGCGCGAAGAACGTCTCGCGCTATTCTTCGACAACGCGTGCGCGCTGTACCGGATCTAGACCAACCAAAGGAGACTTACTTCAATGGCTGCACCTGTTTATCGCGGCGTCTTTCCCGTCGCTCCGACCATCTTCGACGATCAGGGCCGCCTCGATCTCGAGGGCCAGAAGCGCGCGATCGATTTCATGATCGATGCCGGCTCGCACGGCGTATGCATACTCGCGAACTTTTCCGAGCAGTTCGCGCTATCCGATGCGGAACGCGACACCGTTCAGCGCACCGTGCTCGAACATGTGGCGGGCCGCGTGCCGGTGATCGTCACGACGACGCATTTCAGCTCGCGCATCTGTGCGGAGCGCAGCCACGCCGCGCAGGACGCGGGCGCCGCAATGGTCATGATCATGCCGCCTTATCACGGCGCGACGATTCGCGTGGGCGAGCGCGGCATCCACGAGTTCTATCGCGAAGTATCGAACGCGATCGACATTCCGATCATGATTCAGGACGCGCCTGTCGCTGGCACGCCGCTCTCCGCGTCGTTTCTCGCGAAGCTCGCGCGCGACGTCGAGCATGTGTCGTACTTCAAGATCGAAACGGCGCAGGCTGCATCGAAGCTGCGCGAGCTGATCGAACTCGGCGGCGATGCGATCGTCGGTCCGTGGGACGGCGAAGAGGCGATCACGCTGATGCCCGACTTCGACGCGGGCGCGACCGGCGCGATGACGGGCGGCGGCTACCCCGACGGCATCCGCAAGATCGTCGATGCCTACTTCGCGGGCGATTCCGACAAAGCCGCCGAGCTGTATCAGCAATGGCTTCCGCTCATCAACTACGAGAACCGTCAGTGCGGTCTCGCGGCGTGCAAGACGCTGATGAAGGAAGGCGGCGTGATTCGCTCGGATGCAGTGCGTCACCCGCTCGCGCCGATGCATCCTGCCGTGCGCGAAGGCTTGCTGAAAGTCGCGCGCAAGCTCGATCCGCTCGTGCTGCGCTGGGGACATTGACTAGCGCCGACGCTTCTTCTTCGAATCGGCCTTGATTGTGGGAACGCCCACACGTTCCCGCAAATACTCCACGGTCCGCGCGCAACGCGCGGGCAGCGGCCATTCCGCGCGGCGGATGAGCCACAGCGTATCGATCACCGGCGCGCCGCATTCGACCACGCCGATCGCTTCCGGCTGGCCGAACGCGATGCGCGCATAACGCGGTATCACCGTGAAGCCGAGTCCGCGCGCGACGAACTCCAGTATGAGGCTGATCTGATTGCTGAAGCCTTGCCGGCGCAAGCTCGCGACGCCTGGATTGCCCGGGAAGCGGCGGCTCAGCAGACGGCTCGCTGTCATGTGCGCTTCCGGATAGTCGATGAAGCCGAGCCGTTCGAGATCGCTCCATTCGTGTACGTCTTCGTTCGCGGGCACGACGAGTTCGAGCGGCTCCTCGATGAACCTGCTCGCCGCGAGACGCGGATCGTCGGGCTTCAACGCGACGATGCCGAGGTCGTAGCGGCTCTCCAGCACGGCTTCGAGCACTTCCGAATCGGGCGCGAAGCGATGACGCATCTTCCATTCCGGACGCTGCTGCTGCAAATCGAGCAGCAGCGGAAACAGCACGAGCCCGATGCTGCCCGGCGTGATGAGGCCGATTTCGCCAGCTTCGTCTTCGCTATCCGACAGCCGGGACGCGAGACGCTTGCCCGCCAGTTCCATCTCGTTGCAATAGTCGATCAACGCCCTGCCCGCCGGCGTGAGTTCGATGCCGCGCGGACGGCGAACCACGAGCAGGCCCAGTTCGTCTTCCAGATGACGAAGATGCTGGCTCACGGCGGCCTGCGTCAGATCGAGCCGCTCGGCGGCGCGCGTGAAGTTGCCGAGGTCGACGAGCGCGAGAAAGGTGCGCAGCCATTGCGGATTGAGCATCACGAAATTTATCGAACCGATAATCTGCGGATAGTTTTCATTATGACACTGAACGGTTAATCTGAACGCCTTCATTGATACAGAGAACCACAGATGTCAGCACTCTTCACTCCTTTCAAATTGAAGGACGTTACGCTGCGCAACCGCATCGCCATTCCGCCAATGTGCCAGTACAGCGCCATCGACGGCTTCGTCAACGACTGGCACCTGAGCCATTACGCGAGCCTTGCGCGCGGCGGCGCGGGCCTCGTGATCGTCGAGGCGACGGGTGTATCGCCGGAAGGCCGCATCACGCCGGGATGCACGGGTCTTTGGGACGACGCGCACATTGAAGGCATGAAGAACATCGCGGCGGCGATCAAGGCGGCGGGCGCGGTGCCCGGCATCCAGATCGCGCATGCGGGCCGCAAGGCGAGCGCGAATCGTCCGTGGGAAGGCGACGATCACATCCCGTCCGACGATGCACGCGGCTGGGACACGCTCGCGCCATCGGCGGTCGCATTCGGCGGCGGGCTGCCGAAAGTGCCCAAGGCGATGACGCTCGACGACATCGCGCGCGTGAAGGCCGACTTCGCGGCGGCCGCGCGTCGCGCACGCGAAGCGGGTTTCGAATGGCTGGAACTGCACTTCGCGCACGGCTATCTCGCCCAAAGCTTCTTCTCCGTCGATGCCAACCAGCGCGACGATCAATACGGCGGCGATCTCGCGGGACGCAGCCGCTTCATCGTCGAGACCTTCGACGCGGTGCGCGAAGTGTGGCCCGAGAACCTGCCGCTGACGGCGCGTTTCGGCGTCATCGAATACGACGGCCGCGATGAAGCCACGCTGAACGAATCCATCGAACTGACGAAGACGCTGCGTCGCAAAGGACTCGATCTGATGAGCGTGAGCGTCGGCTTCTCGACGCCCGATGCGCGCATTCCATGGGGACCGGCGTTCCTCGGCCCGATCGCGGAACGCGTGCGCCGAGAAGCGGAGATACCGGTTGCGTCGGCGTGGGGCTTCGATTCGCCGCCGAACGCGGAACACGCGGTCGAATCCGGTCAACTCGATCTCGTGATGATCGGCCGCGCGCATCTGTCGAATCCGCATTGGCCGTATCAGGCAGCCAAGCAGTTGAAGGTCGAGAAGCCGTCGTGGGCATTGCCCGCGCCTTATGCGCATTGGCTCGAACGTTACGCCGTCGCTGAATGACGTCGTGAAATGAAAAAAGCGCGCAATGGTTGCGCGCTTTTTTTAGTTGACCGGCTCCATGCCGTGTTCGATTTTGGTCGCGTCGGTATCGCTCGAACCGAGAAACGCCAGGAACGCGCGAGCATCTTTCGATGCGCTTGCGTTCGCACCGATCGCGCCTTCGAATACCGTCTGCGTTTGAATCGCCGGCGGCAACATACCGAGCACGTCGATGCCTTCGACGCCGATCATCTCGCTCAACTGCTGGAAGCCGAGTTCGACTTCGCCACGCGCGATGAGCGCGCCGACAGCGACACCCGGCGGCGCCTGCACGATGCGCGATGCGATGCGTTGAGCGAGGCCCCAACGCTCGAACAGACGCGTCAGATAGACACCGCTCGGCCCCGTCGAATAACCGATGGTGCGCGCCGCGAGCACGGCTTCGCGCACGGCGGCTTCATCGTCGATGGCAGGACGCCGCGCGCCCGCTTTCACCGCGATCGCAACGCCCGAACGCGCGATCCGCACGCGACTCGCTGCGTCGACGTGTCCTGATGCCGCGAGCCGATCGATCGCATCCGAAGCGAGCACGACAATATCGAACGCTTCGCCCGCTTCGATACGCCTGACCGCCGCGACGCCGCCCACCGATACGATCGCAACGCGCTGGCCCGACTGCGCTTCATACGCGCAAGCGAGATCGTTCAGCACTTGGCGCGTGGCCATCGAAGAGATACCGGTGATGCTCATGCGCGTCAGTCGATATAGCGCAGGCCCGCTTTTTCCAGCGGTCCGCGCATCTTGTACATGTCGAGACCGAGCACGCCGCTTGCGAGCTTCGCGCGTTTTTCTTCCTCGAGCGCCTCGCGCGCAGTGGCTTTATCGAGCACCTGTTGCGCCGATGCGGACGGCACGACCACGACGCCATCGTCATCCGCGACGATCACATCGCCCGGCGTGACCCATGCGCCCGCGCACACGACCGGAATGTTCACCGAGCCGAGCGTCGCCTTCACCGTACCCTTCGAGGAAATCGCGCGGCTCCATACGGGGAAGTTCATCTCCGTCAGCACGCGCACATCGCGCACGCCGCCGTCGATGATGAGCGCACGCGCGCCGCGCGCCTTGAAGCTCGTCGCGAGCAGATCGCCGAAGAAGCCGTCGGTATTGTCCGTCGTGCATGCGGCCACGACGATATCGCCAGGCTGAATCTGCTCGGCCGCGACGTGCATCATCCAGTTGTCGCCCGGTTGCAGCAACACGGTCACGGCCGTGCCGCTCACTTGCGCGCCCGCATAGATCGGCCGCATGTAGGTCTTCATCAGGCCGACACGGCCCATCGCTTCGTGCACGGTCGCCGAGCCGAGTGCGCCGAGCCTGGCGGCCGCATCCGCATTCGCGCGATTGATGTTGCGATACACCACACCCAGTTCGTACATATCAACGTCCCTTTGCTTTGAGCGCCGCATCGAGGCGCGGATACACGCGGCGCGCGTTGCCTTCGTAAATCTTGTAGCGCGCTTCCGGCTCGATCTGCGCGGCTTCGACGTAGCGCTTCGTATCGTCGAAATAGTGTCCCGTTTCAGGATCGATGCCGCGCACCGCGCCGATCATTTCGCTTGCAAACAAAATGTTGTCGACGGGAATCACGCGCGTCAGCAGATCGATGCCCGGCTGATGATAGACGCAGGTATCGAAGAACACGTTGTTGAGCAAATGATCCTTCAACAAAGGCTTTTTCAGCTCCTGCGCGAGTCCGCGGAAACGCCCCCAGTGATACGGCACCGCGCCGCCGCCATGCGGAATCACGAACTTGAGCGTCGGAAAATCGCGGAACAGATCGGACGTGAGGCACTGCATGAACGCGGTCGTATCGGCGTTCAGGTAATGCGCGCCCGTCGTGTGAAAGCACGCGTTGCAGCTCGTGCTCACATGAATCATCGCAGGGATGTCGTACTCGACCATCTTCTCGTAGATCGGATACCACGAGCGATCCGAAAGCGGCGGGCTCGTCCAGTGCCCGCCCGACGGATCCGGATTCAGGTTGATCGCGACATTGCCGTATTGCTCGACGCACTTCACGAGCTCGGGAATGCACGTCGATACGTCGACGCCCGGGCTCTGCGGCAACATCGCCGCCGGAATAAAGCTATCGGGAAACAGTTCGCTCACGCGATAGCACAGCTCGTTGCAGATCGCGGCCCACGTGCTCGACACTTCGAAGTCGCCGATGTGATGCGCCATGAAACTCGCGCGCGGACTGAACACGGTGAGATCGAGGCCGCGTTCGCGCATCAGGCGCAATTGATTGCTTTCGATCGATTCGCGCAGTTCGTCGTCGCTGATATGCAACTCTGAAGCAGCCGGCATCTCCGATGGATTACTGATGCCGGCGATCTGCCGGTTGCGCCACCCTTCGAGCGCTTTTGGCGCGGTCGTGTAGTGGCCGTGAATGTCGATGATCATCCCTTACTCCAGGTACTAGTGTGCTGCAGTCGTTTGTGCGTGTGCTTCGTCGGCACGCGTGCGTTGTGCGACGAGAATCGATATTGCCGCGAGCGTCGCGGGCACGGCGAGCATCGCGAGGATCGCGCCGAACTCCCAGCCGAGGCCGAGCAACGCGCCGCCGAATGCGGAACCGAAGATGCTGCCGAAGCGGCCCATGCCGAGCATCCAGCTCACGCCGGTTGCACGCGCGACGGTCGGATAACGTCCCGGCGCGAAGGCGTTGAGACCGGTTTGCGCGCCGCTCATGCAAAAGCCCGCTGCGAACACGAGCACCGCGAGCGACGACGACAGCGCGCCGATCCACGCCAGTCCGAGCACGCACACCGCGCCGCCGAGATACGCCGCGCTGATGACGGGCGCCGGACGCGCCTTGTCCATGATCCATCCGACGATGATCGCGCCGATCGTGCCGCCGATCTGGAACATCGCCGTGACGTTCGCCGCTGCGGAAACGGTGAGGCCCGCGTCCTTCATGAGCGTCGGCAGCCAGCCGGTCAGCAGGTAGATCACGAGCAGGCCCATGAAATACGTGACCCACAGCGCTGCCGTCATCAAACCGTAGCCGTGCGAGAACAACACGCCGATCGGCTTCTTCGTCGGCAGCGGAGGCTCGTTCGATACGAACGTTTCGCTACCATCGAAACGCGCGCCGCACACGCGGCCGAGCACCTTGCCGATGCGTTGCGAGGTCGCGCCGCGCACCGCGAGCAGACGCGCGGATTCAGGCAGCAGCCAGATTTGCAGCGGGATCAGCAAGAGCGGCAGCGCGCCGCCGAAGATCAGCACCGAGCGCCAGCCGTGCACCGGAATCAGCCAGCCCGCGACGAAGCCGATCAGCGCGGAGCCGAGATTGAAGCCGGTGAACATGATCGTGATGAGCAGCGCGCGCTTGCGTTGCGGCGCGTATTCGGAGAGCAGCGTCGTCGTGTTGGGCATCGCCGCGCCGAGACCGATGCCGGTCAGTACGCGCAAAAGCGCCATGCTGGAAGGCGAATTCGTGAACGCGGTCGCGATCGTGAAGACGCCGAAGAGGAATACCGAGGTAATCAGAACCCACTTGCGCCCGATGCGATCCGATGCCGGTCCCGCCGCCAGTGCGCCGATCACGAGACCGATGGGCGCCGCGCTCATCACGAGGCCGAACGCGGGCCGCGAGATATGCCAGTCCGCGATGATCGATGGCGCGACGAAGCCCATGATCGCCACGTCCATGCCGTCGGCCGTCACGATGAGAAAGCACAGCGCCACCAGCAGCCACTGGTAGGCGGAAATCGGGCGTTCGTCGATGAAGCCCTTGATGTCGATGGTTTTACCGCTAGTCATGTTTGTCTCCTGTCCCCTGTTGGCCGGAGTCGGTGCTTCTGCGCTTACTCCGGTCCCATGCAACGCGTTCGTGTTTAGCTTCTGGCCTTTTCCGCTTTGTCCCAGTCGAGCTTCTCCGAGCCTTTGCCCGCGACCGAATACAACGCGCCCGGTGCGTTGCGCGTCTTTTGAAACGCTTCGAGCGTTTCGCCGCGCATCGCGGCGTAGATATGCAGATTCGATATGCCCGTCACCGCGCCGAGCTTTTCGAGCATGAAGAAGATCACGCCGTAATGAAGCAGGCCGCGCCAATCGCGCCGGCGAATGAGATCGCGTTCCTGCTCGGAAAGGCCCGCTGCTTCGAAGCTCGCTTCTTCATCGGCCTTGAATGCCTCGCGATGCGCGGGCTCGACCATGCGATGCAGATAATCGTTGATGCGATACGCGCGCACCGCCGTTTCGATCGAGAACGGATACGTGCCTTCGAGCTTCTCGACATCGGTGAGCTGAACGGCCATCTTCTGACGATGACGCTCGACGATCGCGGGCTTGGTCTCGCTGTCCTCGCCTTCGTAGATCGCGGTGGCGATGCCTGCCATCGACGGAAGGTAATAGCTGCGATGCTTGCACACGACGTTCGACGAAAGCGCACCGCGCATCGTCAGCCACATGATGACTTCGGCGCCTTCGTAGCCGCCGAGCGCCGCATATTCCGCGATGGTCATGTTCGCGAGCTGCTCGGGATCGCGCTCGAAGAGATCGAGGAAGCGCGCGTCCCATTCGGTGTTGTTGAAGCCCGAGCGCTCGCCGTGAACCTGATGCGAAAGACCGCCCGTCGCGAGAATCGCGACCTTGATGTCTTCCGGATAACTTTCGATCGCGCGGCGCAGCGCCTGCCCGAGCTTGTAGAAGCGGCGCGCGCTCGGCACGGGCAATTGCAGCACGCCCATCTGCAGCGGCACGAGCTTGACCGGCCATTCGGGCTTGTGCGGGCACAGCATCGAAAGCGGCGAGAAGCAGCCGTGATCGAGCGCCTTGTTCTGGAAGAACGACATGTCGAATTCATCGGTCATCAGCGAAGTGCCGATGTGCGCGGCGAGTGCGGGATGACCTTTGATCGGCGGCAGATCGCGCGCGCCGCCGCCTTCGTCCGCGACGCGCCATTCGGGACCGACGCCCAGCGCGAAGGCCGAATAGTGATCGAAAAAGAACGACGTGACGTGGTCGTTGTAGATCGTGACGATGACGTCGGGCTGCTTTTCCGCGAGCCAGTTCGCGAGCGGCGCGAAGTTCTCGAAGATCGGCGCCCAGACGGGATCGTCGCGCTTGTTCTTGTCGAACGCGAAACCGATGGTCGGCGTGTGCGAGGCGGCGATGCCTCCGATGATCCGTGCCATGTGCGCTACTCCTTCAGAATGCGTGGCCGAGCGGGCTTGCTTTAGGGAAACTGAAGCCGAAGGGTAGCGAGGAAGGAGGCAGGCCGGGTACTACGCGTAAACCAGAACTTTGCCTTTACGCATGGGGTTTTATAGGCGCGGAAGGCCGCTGGGACGCGGCGCGCGGCGAAGCGCGCAAGGGCCGCGTCGCCGATATGCCGATAAACAAAACTGATGGCTCGTGAAAGAGGACGCAATTCCGGCCGAGCGACCGGACGATTGCAAACGTTCCAGCGAATCTACATTCCCCACCTGAGCGATGGCGTATGCACGGGGCTGTCCCAATGCCGCTTCATTTCATCGTCCAGCACGCACAAGGTGATCGACGCACCGGCCATTTCCAGCGACGTCGTGAGCGATCCGACCTGCACGCGCGTGACCGCGAGACCGCGCTGCTGCAGCCACGAGCGTGTGGAATTGAACAGCAGATACAGTTCGCCGAGCGGCGTGCCGCCCAGCCCATTGATCAAGACCAGCAGCTCCGAGCCGTTCCCCGGTTTCAGATCGGCGACGATCGCCGTCAGCAGTTCTGCCGCGATCGCGTCGGCGGCGGCAAAGCGCGTTCGCCGCCGCCCTGGCTCGCCATGAATGCCGACGCCGACCTCCATTTCATCGTCGCCGATCTTGAACGTCAGCGTGCCCGCTGCGGGCACGGTGCAACTCGAAAACGCGACGCCCATCGACGCCGTATGCTTGTTGATCCGGTCGCCGAACGCCTTGCATTGTTCGAGATCGGCGCCGCTCTCGGCGAGACTGCCCACCAGCTTCTCGACGATCACCGCACCCGCCACGCCCCGCCGGCCCGTCGTATAACTGGAGTTTTCGACCGCGACATCGTCGTTGATCAGCACCATCGCATTCGGCAACTCCGACATTTCGGATGCCATTTCGAAGTTCATCAGATCGCCGGAATAGTTCTTCACGATGAAGAGCGTGCCCGCGCCCGTATCGACGGCCTTGGCGGCTGCCATCATCTGATCGGGCGTCGGCGAAGTAAACACCTGGCCAGGGCACGCGGCGTCCAGCATTCCGTACCCGACGAAGCCGCTATGCAAGGGCTCGTGTCCCGATCCGCCGCCCGAGACCAGCGCGACCTTGCCCGGCTTCAACGTCTTGCGCCGCACGAACACAGGTTCGTGATTGAGCACGACGAGATCGTCATGCGCGGCGGCGAATCCGGCAAGGCTCTCAGTCAGAAAGTCGTCGACATGGTTGATGAACTTTTTCATGGCCTGCGCTCCTTTCACTCTCTGTATTGCGCGAGCCGCGCGCATACCGCACCGATCATCAACTGGCTCGACCGTGCGCCGGGATCGATATGCCCGCGCGCGCGCTCGCCGAGAAACGACGCGCGCCCCTTGGTCGCGAGCATGTCGCGCGTCGCGAGCATGCCTTCTTCAGCCGTCCGCGGCAGCGCATCGAGCACGGCTTCGCGCGGCGCACTGCGCTCGGCCAGTTCCATGAAGCGCGACGCGACAGGGATGAGCACGTCCATCATCGTCTTGCTGCCGGTGCCGGCCTTGCCTCGCTGGGCAACGGCATCGACGCCCGCGGCGAAGATCCGCGCCGCGTCCGCCACACTCAAGGTGTCCGCGTTCTGCGCCGCCTTCGCCATGCCATGCAGCAACGAAAAGAACAGCGGCCCCGACGAACCGCCCACCGTCGACAGCAATTTGGAGGCGGCCTGGTCCAGCGCGGGCGCAAACGCCTCGGCCTCGATAGCGGCGCGCATCGCAAACAGCGCATCCATGCCCCGCAACAGGTTGAAGATATGATCGCCGTCGCCAATCTGCTGATCGAGCGCGGCGATCTCGTCCGTATGTTCCTTGAGCGTCGCGTGCGCGGCTTCAATGCACGCCATGACCGTTTTCCCGTTCATGCCGGAATCCTCCTGCCGTCGGAGCGGAAATAGAGAAGACTGCGCAGAGGTAGCGACACGCCGACTGTCTGCCCCGGCGTGAAATTGCGCTCGGTCATGGTTGTCGCGACGATGGCGGTGCCGTCGCGCTCCATGATCAGCAGATGCCGCAGCGGAGAATATTCGAGCACGCGAAGATTGAGCACGTCGCGCGTATCGTGCGCGTGCAGCACGATGTCTTCAGGACGGATCGCGACCGTCGAGGTGCCTGCGGGCATCGTGGCAGGATCGAACAACACGGGCGGCAGCAAGTTGATGGGCGGTGAGCCGAGACGTTGCGCGGCGCCTAGCGAAGCCGGGTTGCCATATACGTCGCGCGGCGCGCCCACCTGCACGATGCGCCCGTGTTCGAGAATGCCGATGCGGTCCGCGAGCGTGGTCGCTTCGACCTGATCGTGCGTCACGTAGATGATCGTGGCGCCGATCGTGCGATGCAGCCGCTTCGGTTCTATCCGCAGTTCCTCGCGCAACTTCGCGTCGAGCGACGACAGCGGCTCGTCCATCAGAAACACCTTGGGCTGACGCACGAGCGCGCGTCCGATGGCCACGCGCTGCATCTCGCCGCCCGACAGACGCGTCGCCAGATTGCCGAGCTTCGACTCGATATGCAACATCTGCACGACCGACTGCACGCGCGCGGCGACTTCCGCCTCGCTCACGCGCCGCCGCGGGGAGCGCAGCGGAAACGCCAGGTTGCCGAACACCGTCAGATGCGGATACAGCGAATACTGCTGAAAGATGAAGGCGACGTCGCGGTCCGCCGGATGCATGTCCGTCGCGGCGGCGCCGTCGATGAATATCTCGCCATCGTCGGGCCGCTCGAGACCTGCGATGAGCCGCAACGTAGTAGTCTTGCCCGCGCCGCTCGGACCGAGCAACACGACGAACTCGCCCTCCTTCACGTCGAGCGACACATCATCTACCGCGACGATATCGCCGAATCGCTTCGTCACGCCACGCAAGCGAATTTCAGACATAAGCGCCTCCGTTGCCGCTTCCGTTGACGGCCATCTGCCGCGCGGCGCCGGGCAGCAGCTTGCCGCTCGATGCGTCGTAGAGGAGCGTGCGCTCCTTGGCGAACGACATCCCGACCTGCGACCCTGCCACCAGTCCTTCGTCCTTGCCGACCCGCACGCGCATCACGCCGAGTGCCGTTTCGACGACGAGAATCTGATGCGAGCCGAGATATTCATCCGCGATCACGCGTCCACGCAACGCACCGCGCTCGTCGATCACGACATGCTCTGGCCGCACGCCGAGCAGCGCTTTCGCCGCGGACGTAGCCGTGCGCGGCACGGACACGGCGACGCCGGAGAGCGAGACCGATTCCGCGCCCGCTTCGACGCCGCCATCCACCGCCAGGAAATTCATCGGCGGGCTGCCGATGAAGCTGCCGACAAACACGGTCGCTGGAAAGTGATAGACCTCATGCGGCGACGCCGATTGCAGCACCTCGCCGCCGCTCATCACGACGATGTCGTCGGCCATCGCCATCGCTTCGCGCTGGTCGTGCGTCACGTAGACCGTCGTCGCGTTGAGCGCGTTATGCAGCTTGCGCAACTCGAGGCACATCAGTTCGCGGAAATCCGCATCGAGCGTGCCGAGCGGCTCGTCCATCAGGAAAGCCTTCGGGTGCCGGACGATCGCGCGGCCCAGGGCGACGCGTTGCCGATCGCCGCCCGACAGCCCCCCCGTCTTTCGGTCGAGCAGGCTTTCGATGCGAAGCATATGCGCGGCCGCATCGACGCGCGCGGCAATCTCGCGGCGCGCAATACCCTCGTTCTCAGCGGAAAAGCGATGTTGTTACGTACCGTCATATGCGGATACAGCGCGAACATCTGGAACACGAATGCAATATCGCGCTGACGCGCACGCAGCCCCGTGACATCTTCGCCGTCGATCAGAATCTGGCCCGAAGTCGGCAGTTCGAGCCCGGCGATCATGCGCAACGTCGTCGTCTTGCCGCAACCGGAGGGTCCGAGCAGCACCACGAAGCGGCCGTTGCTCACGGTGAGATTCGTATCGTGTACGGCGGTGAAGTCACCGAAGCGCTTATGAAGGTTGGATAGAACGATCGTCGACATGGCTCACTCCGGGAAGTGACTCGTCACGACGAATGCCAGCGCACCCGCCAGAATCACAGGGAACGACCAGGTGTAGAGATCGACCGTGAACGGCTGGACGAGCATCGCAATGCCGAGGCCGATCAGCACGGTCGATGCGCCCTCGCCGTAGCGCCTGCGGAACAGACGGCGGCGCGGCATGACGGGCTGGGCTTTCATTTGCGTACCGCTCCGAAGGTGATCCCGCGCAACAGATGCTTGCGCAGCACAACGGTGAAGATCAGGATGGGCAGCACGAACAGCGTCGTCGCGGCCGCGACCGCTGGCCAGTCCTGCCCGCCCTCGCCGATGATGAACGGAATGAACGGCGGCATCGTCTGCGCGTCGCCGCTCGTCAGCAGCAATGCGAACGCGTACTCGTTCCACGCAAAGATCAGACAGAAGATCGCCGTCGCAGCAATGCCGGTGATCGCCTGCGGCAGCACGACCTTCACGAAGGCCTGCAACCGCGTGTATCCGTCGACAAGCGCCGCTTCCTCATATTCGCGAGGGATTTCGTCGATGAATCCTTTGAGTAGCCACACCGCCAGCGACACGTTCACGGCCGTATAGAGCACGATCATGCCGAGGTAGCTGTCGGCGAGGCCGAGCGTGCGATACATGAGATAGATGGGAATCGCCACCGCGATGGGCGGCATCATTCGCGTGGACAGTATGAAGAACAGCAGATCGTCGGCGAGCGGCACCTTGAAGCGCGAAAACGCATAGGCGGCCAACGTGCCGAGAAACACCGCAAGAAAGGTCGAGCCGAACCCGATCACGAGCGAATTGACGAAGCGCGGCAGGACCTTCGACGGCCCTGCAATCACCATGTTGCGCTTTCGGACATCGCGGTCGTACCAGGTCTCTGCGGGCGGCAAACTCGCGATGAACTCCGGCGTCTGCCGCGAGCGGATCGTGAAAAGATTCACGTAACCTTCCATCGACGGATGAAACACGACGACGGGCGGATACGCGATCGCATCCTCCTGCGTCTTGAAGCTCGTCATGATGATCCAGACGATCGGCAGCGTCGCGATGAGCGCATACGCGATCACGACGACTGCGGCAAACGTCTTGCTGCGCGGCGATGCAGCCACCACCGACTGTTGAAGGGCGAGGTCTGTCATCGCTGTTTCACCCGGTTGAGCGCCTTCACATAGATGTTCGCCGCACCGAACACGACAACGAACAGAATGATCGCGAGCGCGGACGAATAACCCGTCCTCCACTTCTCGAAGGCTGCGCGCTTGAGCGTGATCGACACGGTTTCCGTCACGGAGCCCGGCCCGCCCGATGTCAGCAGATTCACCATGTCGAACATCTTGAAGTTCTCGATCCCGCGAAAAAGGATCGCGAGCATCAGGAACGGCAGCGTCATCGGCAGTGTGATCGACCAGAACTGACGCCATGGCGAAGCGCGATCGACTTCGGCCGCTTCATAGATGTAGTCCGGAATCGAACGCAATCCCGCCAGGCAGATCAGCATCACGTAGGGCGTCCACATCCATGCATCGACCATGACGATCGTCCACGGTGCGAGCGGCACATCGCCGATCATCTGGAACGAGTTCGGCGGAATGCCCGTGAAAAAGCCGACGATGTCGTTGAAAAGACCCGTTTGCGGTTGCAGCAAAAAGGTCCAGAAGTTGCCGACGACAGCGGGCGAAAGCATCATCGGCAGCAGAATCAGCGTGGTCCAGAAACTATGGCCGCGAAACTGCCGGTTGATCAGCAGTGCGAGCCCGAAGCCGAGCAGCACTTCGAGTCCGACCGACCAGAAAACGAAGCGCGCCGTCACCTGCATCGCGTACCAGATGTCTTCGTCGGTGAGTATGTCCGTGTAATTGTCGATGCCGACATTGCGCGCGGGCACGCTCGGCATATTCGACTTGAAGTTCGTGAATGAGAGCCGCAATGCCCAGATCAACGGAAAGATGTTGATGGCGAGCAGCAGCACGATAGTCGGAAGAATGAACAGCCACGCGATGGTTCGGTCAGACAGTCCGCGCAAGCGCGCGGCCGCGCGCGTCTGCGCTTTGGTCTGCAACCCTTCCGGAGGAAAAGGCTTGTTTGCCAACATGCCTGACTCCTTGTTGTCGCGGACCGGCGAGATCGATCGGCTCGCCGGTCCGCGCGTTCATGTGCGGTAACGCTAGTTCTTCCCTTCCGCCTTGAATACTTTGTTCCAGTCCTTGACGAGCAGATCGAGCGCTTCTTTCGCCGTGCCCTTATCCGCAACCACATAGTCGTGCACGCGCTTTTGCATGTCGAGCAACAACTCGGCATAAGTAGGCTCGGCCCAGAAGTCTTTCACTATCGACATCGACTTCAGGAATGCAGGCGCAAATGGCGCGCTCTTCGGAAAGTCCGGCGCGTCCACCACCGACTTCGCCGCCGAGTAGCCGCCGAGTTGCCACCATTTCTTCTGCACATCGGCTTGCGCGAACCACTTGATGTATTCGAGCGCGTCGGCCTTGTGATCCGAGTACGACACGACGGATATGCCTTGACCGCCAAGCTGCGTGAACTGTTTCGTTTCCTTCGGATTGACGAAGAAGCCGATCTTGTCGCCGCCGACATTCGGATCCTTGTACAGGCCGGGGAAGAAGGCGAACCAGTTCATCTGCATCGCGACCTGCCCCGACTTGAACGCATCGAGCCCTTCCTGCATGTAGGCGTTCGTCATGCCGGGCGCCGTGCAGCACTTGTAAAGCGCCTTATAGAATTCGAGTCCCTTTATCGCGCCTGGCGAATTCACGAAGCCCTCCAGGTGATACGGCTTCTTCGGGTCCTGGTATTCGAAGCCGAAGTTATAGAGCATGTTGGTCACGCCCATTGTGATCCCTTCCGAGCCGCGCTCCGTGAAGATATACACGCCATACACGGTTTTGCCGTCGATCTTTCGTCCTTGAAAGAACTCGGCTGTCTGCTTGAGTTCGTCCATCGTCGTGGGCGGCTCGAGTTCGCGCTTGTACTTCTGCTTGAACTCCGCGCGCAGTTCGGGCCTCGCAAACCAGTCTTTGCGGTAGGTCCAGCCCACGGCGTCCGCCATCGCGGGCAGCGCCCAGTAATTCGGCGTGTTCTTCGGCCACTCTGCGTAGCCGACGACGGTCGCCGGCACGAAGTCGTTCATCGAGATTTTGTTCTTGTCGAAGAAATCATTGAGCTTGACGTAGTGTCCATTGACCGCGGCACCGCCAATCCACTGACTATCTCCGATGATGAGATCGCACAGCTTTCCATGCGAATTCAGTTCGTTGAGGAAGCGGTCCGCATAACTCGTCCACGGCACGAACTCGAACTTCATTGCAATGCCGGTTTTCGCCGTGAAGTCTTTCGATAATTCGACGAGCGCATTGGCGGGGTCCCATGCGGCCCAACATAGCGTCAACTGCTTGCCCTGCGCATGCGCCGCCGATCCGAAGCTCAGTCCCAGCGACGCGACGAGCGCCGCTAATACCCTTGATGACGTAAGACGTAACATGTGTCTTCTCCTTGTCTCTGTCGGGTCTCAAACTGATGACAGACAGCGCCCATGCGCCGGACGCTGCATATGAGCTCTGGCGGACCGAAGCGAACTGTCCGCGTGTCGCGAGCTTCAGGCATGCGCATTCTCACGAAGATAGATACGGGTTTCGGGCGTCGGGATGGAAGGCACGCCGCGCACGTCGTTCAGGAAGTTGAGAGCGGCGAGACCGGCCCAATGGACAATGCCGCGCACGTCCTGATCGAGGATCACGTCGATCGCCCGCTCCGACAGCAGCGCCCGCGTATCGGCCGTGCACTCGTGGCCGATCAGTACGACGCGCGCCTTGTCGCCCGATTCCTGCAGCGTCGACGCGATGCCGGAAATGCCGCCGCACGTCACATACACGCCGACCAGATCCGGATGTCCCGCCGTCAGTCCTTGCACGGCGAGTCCGGCGCTGTCGTCGTCTTCGGCGAAATCGGGCTCCGTGAGCCAGCGCAGGTTGCGAAAGTCCTCTTCGAGCACCTGGGAAAAACCCGTCCGGCGCTCGAGCTGATCGTGCAGACGCGACGACGCCGACAGCACGGCGACCGTGCCGATGCGCGAACCGACGAAGCGGCCCATCAGCAGACCCGCCGTTCGTCCGGCCATGCGGTTATCGACACCCACGTACGTGGCGCGCGCACTCGACGGCAAATCTGAAAAGACCGTAACGACGGGCACGTTGGCATCCATCATGTCCTGAATCATCCGCTCGACCCATGGGTAATCGAGCGGCACGAGCACGAGCGCGTCGTAGTCGATCAATTGCTGTGCGAGTGAGATCGCGTCGCGCTGGCTGGACAGGTCGCAACGGTAAAACGACGAGACAAGACGATGCTCGCGAAAGAAGCTGGCGGACAGCGCGATATCGCGTTCGACTTGATCGAGAAAGCGGGAATTGATTTGCGGTAAGACGAAGGCGACCCGGAACGATGTGGTTTTCGCAGGCCTGCCGCGGCTTGCGCGTTCGTCGCGCAGCGTGGCCAACGCGAGATGTACACGTTCGGCCGTTTCGGGGCGCACCCGCTGGTCTTCGCGCAGCACACGATCGACCGTTGCCACGCTCACCCCGGCGCGGCGCGCAATCATCATACGTGTAGCTGGCATGGGTCTCCTCCGGTGCCAGGCGAAGAATCGTTTTATGAACTCAAGATAGTTTTCTGCGCGGAGAATGCAAGCTTTTTTTCACGCGTTAAATGCATCATTGCCAGCATGCACCGTTGGATTTTTTCTCTATGTGCTTAATGTCGGCGCTTGTCTCGGCGTTGGGTTCGCATCTGTGTGCCGATCAGAACGGATCTGTCATTAGTCATCCTTATAACGTCAAGAAAAGGGTGAACCGATGGCTGCCCCCTCCGCTACAAAGGCCGCCGAGCGACACAACTCCGATTGACTTCCATTATCGAACTGGACCCGATGAGGGCGAGGGTCCGGTCGATTTCCTCTTTGATCATCGCGATGACATCGGACACACCGGCCTCGCCTTTCGCGGAGAGTCCGTACAAAGTGGCGCGCCCAAGCATCACGGCCGTCGCGCCCAATGCGACCGCCTTCACCACATCGGCCCCTCTTCGGATACCACTGTCCAGAATGAGATCGGTGGTCGGCGTCGCATCGGAGATGCCCGGCAATGCGTCGATCGGCGCAGGAAGATCCGCGAGCTGTCGTCCGCCATGATTCGAGACTATGACACCGTCGGCGCCGATTTCCACGCATCGCGCGGCATCTTCAGCCGTCACGACGCCCTTGACGAGCAGCTTTCCGGGCCAGTCGTCGCGCAAGCGACGGAGGTCGTCCCAGCTAAAGCTCGCGTCCATTTCCCGCCGCAGCACCGCAGCCTGGGAGGCGGTATCAGAGGCGTCATCGGTCGCGAAGTTCTTCAACTGCGGCATACCATTCGTCAGGTAGGACCACAGCCAACGGGGATGCGAAATGCCATCGAGAGCGCCTCGTGGAGTGACTTTGAATGGCATAGCAAACCCGTTTCGCAGATCGCGCTGCCGGAATCCATTTACCGCGACGTCCGTGGTCAGGATCAACGTCGAATAACGAGCCTCTCGCGCTCTCGTGACCAAGCTCTTCGCCACATTCCGGTGTACTACGTATAACTGGAACCACAAGTCTCCGTCCGCTCCCCTTGCTACCGCCTCGATCGACATGTTCGACGCGGTAGAGAGTGCGAACGGGATTCCAGCCTTGCTTGCAGCGCGTGCAAGCGCAAGATCTCCGTCGGGCCAGAACGCACTATTCAGACCTGTCGGCGCGATCACGAGCGGCGACGAAATTTGTCTCCCCAGAAGCTCGGTAGACTGCACACGCTCGCTCACATCGACAAGACGCCGCGGACGCAATTCCCACTTGTCAAAGGCGGCACGATTGTGCGTCAGGCCGGACTCGTCGTCGGCCCCGCCTTCGAGATAGTCGAATACCATCCTCGGCAACCGACGCCGAGCCGCGGAACGATAGTCACCGACGGAGAAGATATGGGGAAACGCTCTTGCCATGATTGTGTCTTGCTTGACCGAACTGGAAACGTGGGGAAGAAAGCAATTTCTTGGCGTGTGTCACGGGCCGTCGAGCGACGACAGAGGAAGACCAACCGCAGTTGCGACTGGCAGACGGAGCGAGAATGCGCCGCTCATGCCAGTCGCCGACCTCGCGCTACTCAGTGACGACTTGCGTGACCAGCCGCTTCTGACGAAGCGCCGGGATATGGTTTCTGACCTGCGACAGCGAGATCAGTACCAACAGCATGGCGACCCCGAGCATCGCGAGATAAAGGGACGCTCCGCCCACGGTGATGACGACGGCGCCAGCGAATGCGCTGAGGATCGCACCGAGTCGTCCAAACGCGAGCGCCGAAGCGAGGCCGGTTGCTCTCACGCGAGTCGGATAGACATACGCACACAAGGCGTACATCGTCGACTGAACTGCATTGACGAAGAGACCGTGGACGCCCAGACCGATAACCAAGAGGCTCGTGTGACTTGCCACATCAACGCCTCGCAGGAAAAAGGCGCTCGCACATCCTCCGGCGCAGCACACCAGGAGCGGCCAACGCGAACCAAAGCGCGTGATGGCCAAGGCGCAGATGAGTGCCCCGAAGACGCCGCCGAGGTTATATGCGGTCAGGCCCGAACCGGCAAGTGCCACGGGAAGCCCTTCGGATGCGAGCATGGTCGGCAGCCAGCTAAAGGCGGCGTAGACCGCGAGCAGGCACATGAAAAACGCACTCCAGATAGCAATCGTGTTACGTCGCTGAGCCGGCTCGAAGAGCGACCCGAAGCCGTCGCGTTGTTCGAGCCTTTGCTCGGCGGCGTCGACGAAAGTCGTCTGCGCACTAATCGGCCGCGACATTCTCGCAAGGAGCGCACGCAACTCGGTCCAGCGCTGTTCCTTGCGAGCGAGAAAGCGGGGAGACTCCGGGAACACGAAAAACAGCAGAATGCCAAGGGCCAAGGGGATCGTGCCACCGATGAAGAACAAGCCACGCCAACCGAAGGTCGGCAAGACGGCACCGGCGAAGAACCCGGCAAGCATGCCCCCGAGCGGCACGCAAACGATGGTAGACGTGACGGCGAGCGTGCGGCGACGTGCCGGGGTGAACTCTGCGGTCATCGTCGTGGCACTGGGAAGCGCTCCGCCGATGCCCAGGCCCGCGATAAAGCGAAGCGCGGCGATCATCGGTATGTCTTGCGCAAGCCCGATGGCGCAGGTTGCCGCGCCGAACACCACGACGCTACCGATGAGCGCCCAGCGCCGGCCAAACCTGTCGGCGAACAAGCCAGCGCACGCGCTCCCGACGCCCATGCCAACCAGACCCGCCGCCACGGCCGGCGCGAACGCATTGCGCGTTATGCCCCATTCTTTGATGATGGTGGGAATGGCGTAACCGATGAGCTGGCCATCGAAGCCGTCCATGATGATCGACAGTGCGGCCAGGCAAACGACGAACTTCTGAATGAGCGTAAAGGGGCCGTCGTCGAGAAGACTGCCAATGTCAGCAGTGTTCGAAGCGCTGAAGGTCTGCGGATTCATTGCTCGACCTCCGCGCACACATTCGATGGTCTGTCGATTGCAACAAGGTCCGCGACGTCGCGCGGGAGCATGGCAAAACATATCTTCATGGCGATGTCTCCTGGGTACGCTGCGCCGGGTCGATCGGCGCGTCTTTTGATGCATGATCGCGGACGTTTGTTGTTCTCTGTCGACGTGCCCGCGGCTACCTACTTCGCAACGGCTGATGCGTTTCGCGCGTCGATAAGCCTGACGAGCTTTGCCAATGTCTCCGTGTGCGGAACGGACACGTTGATGCTGCGGGCCACTTCAACGACTGCGCCGTTGATGCCTTCGATCTCTGTCTTTCGCCGGGCCAGAACGTCTTGCAGCATCGACGGCTTGTGCCCCTTGTGCTGTTCGATCGCATGAACGATGTTTGTCGAGCACACGCTCAGATCCGCGGAAACGCCGCTGGCGTTCGCCACTGCGATGACCTCGGCGGCCACGGTCAGTGCCAGGCTCTTGCTGTCCTCCAGCAGTCCAAGCTGGTCCACCGTCGTCCCAGTGACCGCACAGATGCTGTTGAGCGCAGCGTTGAACGCCACCTTTTCCCAGATAGCTGCCCAGACGTTGTCGTCGATCTGACAATTCAATCCGGCGGAATTCAGAGCCTCGGCGACGGCATTGACTTGGGAAGTGCGTTCACCGTCGGCGCTCATCATGCGAATTTTCCCTTCGCCGTGACTGCTCACCGAGCCAGGACCGACAAGGTCCGCTGGCCACGTGGTAACGCCAACAAGCACGTTGGAGAGCGGCACGAAGTCTCGAATCGCTTCGACGTTCCCGAGTCCGTTTTGCAGCGTGAGCACGGCGGTTGTCTCGCCGAGCAGATGCTCGATGCCGGACAAGGCCGCGCGCGTGTGCATCGACTTCGTGAAGAGCAACAGCAAGTCAGGCCGTTTATCCGTAGCTTCGGGTCGTATCGCGTTGATGTTCGTGATTGCGCGAGTATCGTCATCCATCTCCAAGCGGAGGCCCTTCGCACCGATAGCGTCCAGATGCGGTTGATTGATGTCGATCAGCGTGACTGAGTGACCGGCTTCCGCCAGGCGGCCGCCGAACAACGACCCCATCGCTCCTGCACCGAGTACGGCGATTTCCATAGTTGACATGTCGACCGCGGCTGCGGTCTTACCTGAGTTGTCGAACGAGTTGACGAGGGTGACAGGGACGTAACTCAGAACGGATAGTGTCGCGGCGACGTTTGCACAGTGACCCAGCGCAAGTCGGTAAAAGCGGCAATGCCTGCCTGTCCGCCGAAGTGGCCAAAGCCACTACCTTTGACGCCTCCAAAGGGCATCTGCGCTTCGTCGTGGACGGTTGGCCCGTTGACGTGGCAAATCCCGGATTGGATGCGGCTGGCCACCCGCATCGCGCGCGCGACATCGCGACTGAACACGGCCGCAGCGAGACCGTATTCGTTATCGTTAGCGCATCGGATCGCTTCTTCTTCGCCGTCGACGCGCACGATTGCCTTGACAGGGCCAAACGTCTCTTCGTTGTAGATCCGCATGTTCGGTCCAACGTTATCGACGAGCGTTGCAGGCATAAGCGTGTTCTCTGCTTTTCCCCCGCAGACCATCGTCGCGCCTTTGTGCAAGGCGTCATCGATCAAGGCGTTGCATCGTTGTACCGTCGCCATATCGACAACGGAGCCCAACACGACCGGCCCCTTTCGAGGGTCGCCGAGCGGCAGCGTCTTAGCCTTTTCACCGAGCTGAAGAACAAACTCGTCGGCGATCGCGCGATCGACGATGATGCGCTCGGTGGACATGCAGATTTGTCCTGAATTCGCGAAGGCGCCGAAAGCGGCAGCATCGACCGCTGCCGCTATGTCGGCGTCGTCGAGCACGATCAGCGGGGCCTTTCCGCCCAGTTCGAGAACAGACGGTTTGAGATGCCGTGCGCAGCTTTCCGCGATGATTTTCCCGACCTTTGTCGAGCCCGTGAAATTGACACGTCGGATAGCCGGATGTGAAATCAGCGCTTCGACAACCGGACCTGCATCGGCAGGCGCGTTCGTGACGAAGTTGACGACGCCTGCGGGCAATCCAGCATCCATGAAGGCTTCCGCAATGAGTGCGTGCGTCGCCGGGCAGATTTCCGAGCCCTTCAGTACCACCGTGTTACCGCAAGCGAGTGGAAGCGCAACCGCACGGACGCCAAGGATGACAGGCGCATTCCACGGCGCAATCCCGAGGCATACGCCGGCGGGTTGCCGAACCGCCATCGCCACGCTGCCGGGGACGTCGGACGGAATGACTTCGCCTGAAATTTGCGTGGTCAGTGACGCTGCCTCCCGCAGGCCGTCAGCGGCCAATCGCACATTGAAGTCGGCCCAGATGCGCGAAGCGCCCGTTTCGGCCGCCATCGCGGAAGCAAACGCCTCCGCCTTCGCTTCGAGCGCTTGCGCCGCGCTAAGGAGATAGGAACGACGCTGGGTCGGGCCCTGCTGAGACCAATGAGCAAACGCGACGGCAGCTGAATCCACTGCATCACGAACGTCGTCCAGCGTACACGCGGGGGCCACGCTTGCGACGTCCTGATCCAAGGGGTTAGAACGTTGGAATGTCGCGCCATTGCTCGCGCCGACATGCGCTCCGTTGATAAGCATCGAAATCGTCTTCATAGTCTCCGCCTTATGTTTCTCTTTTCCTGTAGGCCCTTCAGGCAATCACGACCTCGACAAGACGCGGCTCGCCCGCCTCGAGGGCTTCCTTCAACTTGTCCGCGAGCTCCGCGGCGTTCGCGACACGGAGACCTTTACAACCCATGCCCTGGGCAAGCGACACGAAATCCAAGCCGGGAAGATCAGTGCCCTGAACAGCGTCGTCGGAAGCGAATCCAAACACCGGCGCAAACTCTTGAAGCGCGGCATAGCGCTGGTTGTTCAGAATGACGAACGTGATCGGCAGACGCATCTGCACCGCGCTATAGATCGCCTGGATCGAGTACATGCTCGAGCCATCTCCGATCAATCCAATCACTTTGCGATCGGGGAGAGCGAGCGCGACGCCGACCGCTGCAGGCATGCCGTAGCCCAAGCCGCCGCTAGCCATCGTGAAAAACGTATTGCTCTTTGTGAACGGCAGATACCGTTGCATGACCGGGCGAGAACTCGGTGCCTCTTCAACGACAACGTCGTTCGGATCGCGAACCTCCGCGAGGGTTTGCAGCGCGAAGGCGACCGACATCACGGGCGACGGCTCGGCACGAGGTGCTCTTGGCCGAGGGTCAGGCAAAGGACGCGTGTCTGGCGCCGCACGCGCAAGCAAGTCAAGCAAGCCGAGGCGGACGTTGCCGACCACCGCAGCCCCTCCGGGCGTCCACGCCGCGACGTTGGGGTCGTCGATGAGTTGATAAAGCGCCGCGCCCGCCGGCACGTGCGGACCTGTACCTTCGACGTGATACGAAAAGGCAGGCGCGCCAAGGACGCAAACGACGTCATGCCCATCGAGCAGCGAGACGATCTTTTCACGCATCGCGGGGAGAAATCCCGCGAAAAGTCGATGGTCCTCGGGGAACGAACAACGCGCGCTCATCGGCGCGACAAAGACGCGTGCGTTATGTCTCTCGGCCAGCTGAACGACTTCCTTCCATGCGCCCGCCCGGTCGACTCCCGCACCTACCACGAGAGCCGGCGTTCTCGATGCGTCCAACGCTGCGCCGAGTTTCGCCAATGCCTCCAGGTCGGGACGAACCGAGTTGCTGACAGTCGCGCGCTCATGAAACTCCGCAGGCTGGTCCCAGTCATCCACGGGAATTGAAACGAAGACAGGCCCACGCGGCTCCTGCATTGCGATGTGATACGCGCGCTCCAGCGCGCGCGGCACGTCTTGCGCACGCGCGGGTTCGATCGCCCACTTCACGTATGGCTTGGGCAACTCGACTGCCTGTGCGGCGGAAAGGAACGGGTCGAACGGCAAGATCGAACGGGCTTGTTGACCCGCCGTGATAACGAGCGGCGTCTGATTCTTGAATGCCGTGAAGATATTGCCCATCGCGTTGCCGACGCCGGCCGCAGAATGAAGGTTCACTAACGCTGCGTTTCCAGTTGCTTGCGCATAGCCATCGGCCATCCCGACGACTGCCGCTTCTTGTAAGCCCAGGACGTATCGGAAGTCGGCAGGGAAGTCCCGAAACATTGGAAGCTCCGTCGATCCAGGGTTAGCAAAGATCGACGTCATCCCCAGTTCGCGCACGAGCTTAATGACGACATCCCTGACGGTGGCGTGTGTCGACGGACTGCTTCCTTCGCCTTGTTTGTCGCTGCCTGTCATTGCGATTCCTCTTTGGTTCAAGAGCGTTTCTGCTCTTCGGTGAAACGAGTATGGGTTTCCAAGACATGCTTGAATATTGCTTTTTTTCGCGAAACCCTTTACCTTCAGGTAAAGGCTCGGAGCTTTTGCGAAATGTCATATGCTGAAGTAAGTGGCTGTTTTTGATGCTCTTTTCCAAGCCCAATTTGAGTTGATGGCCAATGCCCTAGGCCAGTGTCCCTAGGGAACACCCCAACGAACTCATGAGCTACAACCTCCATCAATTGCATGCTTTTACGACCATCGTGTCGTCCGGCAGCCTCGGAAGGGCCGCAGCATCGCTCAATGTGACTCAGCCAGCACTCAGTCGAACCATCAAGCGTCTGGAGGAAGATGTGGGCGCGCCGCTCTTTGAGCGGCACGTCAAAGGCATGCAGTTGACGGATATTGGCGCTGCTTTGCTGCCGCATGCTCAACTTCTATTGCGCGAGGCAGAAAATGCGCGCGAAGAGATCGACGCGATGCGCGGACTCGCCAAAGGAACGATCAAGGTGGGAGCGGTTGGCAGTCTCGCTGCCCACTTCCTTCCTTTGGCGGTCGATCGTGTCTTGGAGAAATGGGGCAACTTGCACGTCGAAATCATCGAAGGCGTGTGGGACCGCCTTGCCGAGGGGCTCATCAATTACGAGATCGACCTCGCTCTAAGCACGGCCACTAATGACAGCGACGAGATCGTGGCCGTACCTGACTGCCGATGGGAGGACAACAGCTTCGTCGTAGCAGCTTTCAGCCATCCATTGCGCAAGAAACCGAAGCTCGCTCTCGCCGACACATTGACCGCGCGGTGGGCCATCCCGCCCAAAGGTACAGCCCCTTATGAACACATGCGAGAGACGTTTCTCTCTCGCAACCTCGACATGCCGGATATTGCCGTCCGGACGCGCTCGGTGACCGTGCTTAAAAGTCTGGTAGCCGAATGCTCGTTTCTGAGCTGGATGCCGGAACCGATGTACGACTCCGAAAGCAAGGCAGGGATCATGGGGACTCTGCCTATTCCGGGCGTTCGCGCCGCCAGAACATTGACAGCGTTTCAGCGCCGCGACGGGATACTGCCGCGTCCAGCCGCGCGTCTGCTCGACGAACTCAGAAGCCTGACCGAGGGCGGCATGGCGTTGCGGACCACCCGATAAGCCAAAGATTGCCATCGAGTTCGGAATCTCGGGAACTGCGTTAGGAAATAATCTAAATCCTCCGCCTGATTCGATTTAGTCTGCGCAAGCGCCCAGCGGCCGGGCCAAAATCAGTTTCAAATACCAAGTTAGAAATAGTTCTAAATGCGGCTTTAGAATTATTTCTAACTACTGCTTTAAGGCATTTATTAACGGATAATTATTTAGGATTTCCAGACTTTCTATTTTCATTTGGAACCCTTAATATCCGTTTCCAGCATTTGGCCTGGGATCGCAGGATTCGAGAAGGCACGTTATCCCCAGATACCGTCAAATTAACAAACAACGGAAAGCTCCCGGGGTTGACCAAGGTATGGATCGACCGGGGCGATCCGAACGCGAAGCCCGACAGCATCGAGGTGCCTTTTACCATCATGCCGCCCATCATGCGGATCGATCCGGGTAAATCGCAAACCTTGCGGATCATGAGTACCGGTGAGGAGCTTCCTGCCGACAAGGAATCCCTCTTCTATCTGAATGTGCTCGAAGTGCCGCCGAAGCCAACCGGGGATGAAGCAAGCCCCAATCAACTGCAACTGGCTTTCCGTACGCGCATTAAGTTCTTCTTCCGGCCTAACGGGCTCAAAGGACAAGTCACGGATGCGCCTGCTCAGGTGATCTGGCATTTGAAACACGATGGCGATCAAAACATGATCGAGGCGACTAACCCTACGCCTTATCACATCTCATTCGATCGAATCCAGTTCGGTCGAGGCAGTAATGTGGCCGCCTTCGATCAAGGTGGAATGGTGGGGCCAGGCGAAACAAAGAAGTTTCCCTTGAAAGGGACGTTTCCCAGTCAGGGATCGAAGGTGAACTATACCGCCATCAATGACTATGGCGGGCCGCAAAACGGCGAAGCCGACGTTGCGCCCTGAGCCACTTAAGTTCGTATGGTTCTGCTTCAACAGATCAAGACGCATTCCTAAGTCTTTATACGTTTCATCCCGGAAAGTATCTCCGCGTGCGTAGTGCGATGACGTGTGTGAGACACGCTGTCATACGTTTGGCTGATCGAATCGAAAATGAAAGACCGCCGCAATTTCCCGTCGGTTCACAAGTTGAATCCGATGTACTTCGTCACTCTGCAAGCTCTCGCAGCCATGAGTGCCAGTTCGCATGCGTACGCCGACGCCGCAACGAAGTATTCTGCCGTCGAATTCAACGAACAGTTTCTCGAATCGGGAAGCGGCGAAAAGGTGGATATATCCCGCTTCAACAAAGGGCAGGAAATCCTGCCCGGCACCTATCGTGCCGACACTTATGTGAACAACGAGTGGAAAGGCAAACTCGGCATCGAGATTCGTGGACCCCAAAACGGTGACGGCGTCGTGCACCCCTGCATGACGTCCGATCTTTTGACGCAATTCGGCGTCGACATCCGGAAATTGACTCCCGAAGCATTGGCCGCACTCGATGACGCGGATAAAACGTGTCCGTCGCTCGCTGATCTGATAACCGATGCCACGGCATCATTCGATAGCGGCGAGCAGCGTCTCGAAGTCAGTATTCCGCAAATCGTGTTGAATACGAGAGCGCGCGGTTACGTTGATCCGAAATTCTGGGACGAAGGCGTGCCTGCAGCTTCGCTCCAGTACAACGCGAATACCTACCACAGCTCATCCGGCGGGTTCAATAACGACTCACAGTATCTCGGCCTGATCGGCGGGATCAATGCCGGCCCGTGGCGATTCCGCTACCAAGGCAATCTGACGCATGACAATGTCAGCGGGCAGCATTATCAGACGATTCAAACCTACCTGCAGCGTGACTTCAAGGACATCAAGAGCCAGTTGACGGGTGGCGATACCTTCACCGATGGCGCATTGTTCGACAGTTATGGCGTGCTCGGCGTAACGCTCGGCACCGACGACCGGATGTATCCGGAGTCGCAACGCGGCTATGCTCCTATCGTGCGCGGCATCGCAAACAGCAACGCAAGAGTTCAGATTCGGCAGAACGGAAACATCATCTATGAAACGAATGTTCCGCCGGGGCCGTTCGAAATCAACGACCTTTATCCGACCGGTTACGGCGGCAATCTCGATGTAATCGTGACCGAGGCCGACGGTTCCCAGCGTATTTCCACGGTGCCCTATGCGGCGGCCGTCAATTCGTTGCGCGCCGGCATGACTCGCTACAGTGCCACGATCGGCGAATATCGCGATCCGAACATCGACATTCACCCGTTCGTTTCACAGTTTACGATTCAGCGCGGTCTCAGCAATTTCCTCACGGTCTATGGCGGATTCATTGGCGCGGACATGTATGTCTCCGGCATGTTGGGGGCCGCGCTCAATACGAAAATAGGCGCCGTCGCCCTCGATGTCACGCAGGCGAGCGCCAGTTTCAAAGGCTATGGCTCGCGCAACGGTACCAGTGTACGGTTGAGCTACAGTCGTCTGCTTGAAGCGACGAGCACCAATATTGCCATTGCTGCTTATCGGTATTCGACTAGCGGTTTCTTTTCGCTGCCGGATGCCGTGCAGCAACGTCAGCTCTATCAGGACGGCCACCCCGATGCAATGACGGGAATGCAGAAGTCCCGTCTTCAGTTCGTGCTGAATCAGAGTCTCGGAGAAGGCGGCCGATTCGGTAATCTCTATGCGATGGGTTCGCTCACGAGCTATTGGAATCGCGCAAACCACGATACGCAATACCAGATTGGCTATAGCAATAGCTGGAAGCGCATGACTTATGGCGCATCGGTCGTCCGACAGTACGAGGTCGGAACGAATAAGTGGGACAACCGCATCATGCTGACGCTATCAGTGCCTCTGGGATTGGGCTCGCGCGCGCCTCAATCTAGCACCTATGTCCAGCACGATACGAGTAATAAGAGCACCAGTGTCCAGCAGTCCATTTCGGGCACGCTCGGCAACGACAATGCGTTCAGTTACGGCGTCAACGGTACGTATTCCGACGGTGGCACATACGGTGGCAGCGCGCTCAACGGCGGCGCGAATATGGGCTATTCGTCGCCGTTCGCGCTATTGACGGCCAACGCAAGCACCGGACGCCACTACAACCAGGTTGGAGCAGGTATTTCCGGCGGGATCGTGGCGTGGCGTGGCGGTGTCGCTTTTACACCCAACATGAGCGACACCGTGGCTGTCGTCGAAGCGAAGGATGCGGCAGGCGCGCGCGTCGCGAATGCTGCAGGGCTTCGTATCGATCCCTGGGGGCATGCAATCGTACCTTCGCAAGCATTTTCGTTTTTGGCGCGTTGAGCGAATACGTGCAGAAGTACCTCACCGAATTGATCTTCAATCTGGTCCAAATCAACTCGACGGAAGGACTCATCGGGCATCTTCTGCGCAATCCGATGCCATGGTTCGAGAAGCGGCACGTCGGCGATGTATTCGCGCGCGTGAAGGCGCAGGACGAGATCACCGGCTACGCGACGCGCTCCATCGTCTCGTTGTGCATCGACGTGGCGGTAGGAACGCTCGCGCTCATACTCATGCTTATCCAAAGCCGGCAACTGACGCTCATTGCACTCGTGGTATTCGCCGCGTACGTGGCGCTGGCGTTGAGCATGTATCCCGCGATGCGCGACAATCACGCGCTGGTCACGGAAACGTCGGCCCGTTGCGATGACGCGCTGATCGAGACCATCCGCGCGGCGTCGTTGCTCAAGCTTGCACAGGGCGAGACTCGACGCACGTCGATCTACATGACGATCTTCAAGGCGTATGCCGTGGCAGCGCTCGCGAAGAGCCGATTGAACTGCACGCGCGACAGCCTGCTCAAACTCGTCAACTACGCGGACACCGTGGTTATCACATACATGGCGGCACGGCTCATGCTCGGCGGCGTCGTTTCGGTCGGCGTGTTCTATTCGTTCCTGATCTACAAGTCGTTGATGTCGGAGCGTTTTGCCAACGCCATCAACGCGATGTTTCAGTACTTCATGTTGAGCGTGCCGGTCGCGCGGGTCGACGACATCGTCGAAGCACAGACCGAAACTTACACGCCATTGAGCGCGAGCGAACGGGCGACGGAGATACGCGATTTCTCGAGTATCGAAATGCGTAACGTGACGTTCAGCTACGGCGTATCCGATAAACCCGTGCTGGCCGATCTCAATCTTTCGATTCGCAAAGGCGACAAGATCGTCATCACCGGTCCTTCGGGGAGCGGCAAGTCCACGGTATTCAAGCTCTTATCGGCGGCCGAGCCTCTGCGGGAAGGGCATATCGAACTCAACGGAATCGCGTGGCCGAATCTTGCCGTCGATGAAATTCGGCGCCACATGGCTCATATGCGCCAGGGCGACATCATCCTTCACGGCTCGATTGCCGACAATATCACCTTGTTTGCGGCGAATCCCGACGACGACCGCATACACAGGCTGCTTTCCGACGTGGGCCTTCTCGACGATGTCATGCGTCTGCCGATGCGCACGCGAACCGTCATCAGCGACACGATTGCCAACATCTCTGCGGGGCAGCGTCAACGTCTTTTGCTGGCGCGCGCGCTCTATCAACAACGCGAGATACTGATGCTCGATGAGCCTACTTCGAATCTTGATCCCGCATCTGTGAAGCACATTGCGCAACTGCTTCGCAGTCTGAAGCAAACGGTGGTGGTCATCACCCACGATATGGCTTTGGCATCGGCATTCGACATGCGCTATGCATTCGCCAATGGCGGGCTCGTGCCTGAACACGTCGTGCAAGCATCTGATCCGGTGCTGGTGGACGCATGAAGAAGCCGGGATTCTCAGCAGTCTTGGTTGCGGTCTGCATGACGCTGGCTAATCAGACATGCGCGAGCGATCTGCTCGATATGGTGAATGCGTCGCTCTCACAGGATGCCGATCTCGCGCAGGCACGCGCCGCCTATGAGGCGTCGAAGCAGGCCATTCCCATTGCGCGAGCTGCCTTGCTGCCGCAGATAAGCGGAGGATGGGGCCGTGCGTATAACGAAATCAAAACGGACGGTTTTCCGCGTCAGAGCTATTGGCAAAACGGATGGACTTTTCAGGCCGCGCAGCCCCTCTTCGACTGGGCCAAATGGACGACCTATCAGCAGGCCGATCTGGTCGTCGCTCAAGGCGCGGTGCAATTCGCGGCCGCGCAGCAAGCGGCGATGCTCAAGGCGGTTCGCGCCTATTTCGATGCGCTCGCGGCGGAGGACGAACTCGAACGTACGAGCGAATATCTCGCCGCCATCGATGAACAGCACAGGCAAACGCGCCGTAAGCGCGCCGCCGGCGAAGCGACTGTCATAGACGAGCGCGATATCGATGTCGCTCTCGCCCAGGCGCGGATTCAAAACGCCGACGCGCGTCAGGACATGGAGGTGAAGCGTCGCGTTCTACAGCAGATGAGCGGCAAGCCATTCTCGCCGCTTGCGGGTCTTGCAGCGGGCACGAAGCTGCCGCGTATCGAGCCGGAAGATCCGGATGTCTGGGCCGGTCAGGCGAGTTCGAGCGGCTACGATGTGCAATCGAAACAGCTCGACCTCGAAATCGCGAAGATGGATTCGAAAAAGGCGCGTGCGGCGCACTATCCGGTCGTCTCGCTTACCGGCACCTACACGCCGGCTGGCGCAGCGTCGGGCTATGCGCGCCCGACCACCACGACCACAGCCATGCTCCAAGTGATGATGCCGCTCTTCTCCGGCGGAGAGATACAGGCGCGATTGAAGCAAAGCCTGGCGCAGCAAGACAAAGCGCAGGACGCGATCGAATCCGCGTCCTTCACGGCCGAGAAGGATGCGCGCGAAAACTACGCTGCATATCTAAAGGCGCGCGTTCGGAGTATCTCACTCGAACAGCTATTGCAGACATCAAAGGAAGCATTGGCCGCAACCGAAACGGGCTTCAAGGTCGGCAGCCGGACGCAGGTCGACGTTCTGCGTGCGCTCGACTCGTACTTTACGGTTCGCCGCGATCTCATGCGTTCTCGATACGAGGTTATCGTTTCCTCGTTGCAATTGAAGGCGAACGTTGCGTCCCTGACCATCGACGATATTTCCTACGCAAACACGCTGTTGTGCTGCGCGAAAACATCGGACAACGGACCATCCTTACGCTGACTGTGCAAGAGTGCATTGACGTGCCGAATACCTTGAGTTCGTTCACGTAACCCTTCTGGCTTTGCCAGAGCAGTTCGCTCTAATACGCTTGAAACGCGCATCGGGAATTTCCCATTGCGCGTTTTTTGTTGCCTAAAAGGATCGACATGAGTTATTTGCATGCCGTCTCGCAGGCATCTATCAAATCTCAAAAAAGATTTGCTCCAAAAATAGGATACGTCTTATTATGTTCTTAAGCTGATTATGTTCCCGCAGCGCGCAGATAAGGAATCCCGAGCACAAGAAGTTTCATTACAGGGGCCGAGATGAGAAAAGCGAAGTGGTTGACTATTGCCCGGCACGCGCTGCGCTGCGCCGTCGTGAGTTCCCTTGCCGGGCTTTGCGTGCCGGCTTTCGCGACACTCGTTCCGGGCGGCACGATCACGTTCAGAGGTGCATTGGTTGCGCCGCCGTTTGACATCGTTTCCGGATCTGCTTCCATGCTCGGAACCAGTGGATTCCAGAACGATTCCGCTGATGTGAAAGGCGTACGTTCCTCCGCCGTTGTCACCTATTACGCGCCACCGCACAATGCGCCGAGCGCGGAGGTTTCGTTGGTCGTAGTGGGCGATCGTGCCGCTGCGGTGAGCTCGCATTTCATCGACGGCGCGGGACAGCGCGTCGGGCCGTCCCTGGGCCGCTCATATCACGTAGGCCCGGCAGGCGGCGCGCTTCTGATACGGCGATCCGAAAACGCGCGCGCCGAATCGACGACGCTCGTGACCGTCGTCACCCAATACAACTAGCGCATTCAACGCGATGCATATCGCTGCAATCCCGCGATGCTTTCCCGCAGTTCGTCTTGCAGCCGCGCCATCAATTCGGCGGCGGGCAACTCGCGCGCGAGCGCGGCGGCTTGCCCTGCCCATTGCGCGCCGTAGCCGAATTCGCTCTTTGCTTTCGCCACTGCGTGCAATGCCTTGCCTGCATCGTAGGTAATCGGATACGCGGGAATGGCAGGCGCTCCTTCGGCGCGCCCGAGTTCGGTGAACTTGTTGACGAGGCCGCGCGCCTTGCGCCCCGAAATCGCCGATGTGAACGTCGTGCGTTCGGCCGCATCGGTCAAGATCGCGCGACGGTAGCCCGCATCGATCGACGTCTCCGTGCAAGGCACGAACGCCGTGCCCAATTGCGCGGCCTGTGCGCCCAGCGCAAGCGCCGCCGCAATCCCCGCGCCGTCCATGATGCCGCCCGCCGCGATCACGGGCACATCGAACTTGCTGGCGAGAAGACGCGTCAGCGCGAACGTGCCGAGGTTGTCGTCGTCGGCTTGCGGATCGAAGATGCCGCGATGTCCGCCCGCTTCGATGCCCTGCGCGACGATCGCATCCATGCCCGCCGCGACGACCTGCTCCGCCTCACGCAAATTGGTTGCGGACGCAATCAGTTTGATGCCCGCGTTGCGCAACGCATCGATGTATTCCTTCGACGGCAAGCCGAAGTGAAAACTCACGATCGCGGGCTTCTCTTCGACGAAGACCCGGAGCATGGCATCATCGACGACGAAGCTCGTATAAATCTCGCTCAGCTTCGCGGGCGGCGTCGCGCCGTATTGCGCGAACACCGGCGCGAGCCAGTTCGTCCATGCCTGCTCGATAGCGGCGTCGGCGCGGGCCGGCTCATGACAGAACACGTTGATGTTGAACGGCTTGCTCGTCAGCTCGCGCGTCTCGCGAATCACCTTGCGCGCGCCTTCCGCGTTCATCGCGCCGACGCCGAGCGAGCCGAGCCCGCCCCCATTCGATACGGCCGCCGCGAGCGCGGGCGTGCTGACGCCGGCCATCGGCGCCTGAATGATCGGCACGTCGATGCCGAGTAGCGATGTCAATGCGTTCTTGCTCATGAATGTGCATCCTCTGAACGTTGATTCAACGCGTGCCGAGCTTCTCGACGACGAAGTCGACAAAAGCCCGCACGCGCGACGACAAATGTCTGCCGTGCGGATACAGCAGGATGAACGGCCTGCTGCATCCGCCGTAATCGCGCAGCACCTCGACAAGCGTGCCCGCGCGCAATTCTTCCTCGACGGTGAAGCGATAAATCTGGAACAGACCCGCGCCGTGACGCGCGAGCGGAATGCCCGCGAGCGCATCGCCGGACGTGCCGTAGCCGCCTTGCGTCGTGATTTCCACGAGTTCGCCGTTCTGCATGAAGAGCCACGGCACGGGCCGTCCGGTGCTTGGCATCTCGAACTGGATGCATTCGTGCGCGAGCAGATCTTCGATTGTTTTCGGCACGCCCGCGCGCTTCAGATAAGCCGGCGACGCCACCGTGACCAACTCCGCATCTTCGAGCTTGCGCGCGATCAGACCGGAATCGCGGGGTGCGCGTCCGCGTATCGCGAGGTCGAAACCTTCATCGGCGAAGTCGATGTTGCGGTTGCTCAGATGCGCTTCGACCGTGACATCGGGATAACGCTCTCTGAACTCCGCAAGCAACGGCAGCATGCGGTAATGCCCGTAAGGCGTCGGCATGCTGATGCGCAACACGCCCTTCGGCGTCGTCTGCTGGCCGGTGGCTTCGCGCTCCGCTTCCGCGAGACGATTGAGCGCATCGCGACATTGCTCGAAGTAGCGACGTCCTGCATCGGTCAGTCGAATCTGGCGCGTCGTACGCACGAAAAGCCGCACGGCGAGGCGCTTTTCGAGTCGCGCGACCGAGCGGCTCACGGCCGCCGGCGTGACGCTCGCAGCGGTCGCCGCGAGCGTGAAGCTGCCGAGTTCGGCTGCAAGGCAGAAGAGTTCGATGCTGCCGAGAAGAAGGTCGTCGAATTGCCGCTGCATGTCGATTGGCTTCGCGTCGCTGTCGTTCTTGCTGAATCTTCGCCGCTTGCACATGAACGGTCAACCGACGGCGTTTCATACGGTTCGGCGCGCCGGGGCACAAAAACGAACGCCCGCTTCTTCCACACGGAAAAAGCGGGCGATTAGTTGCACGCGTAACGATCGATTACTTCGCGGTCGGCATCACGAATTCCGCGCCCTTCTCCGTGCTCTCGGGCCAGCGCTGCATGATCGACTTCTGCTTCGTGTAGAAGCGCACGCCTTCTTCGCCATACGCGTGCATGTCGCCGAAAAGGCTGCGCTTCCAGCCGCCGAATCCGTGCCACGCCATCGGCACCGGAATCGGCACGTTGATGCCGACC
>Ga0182736_1000138_pt1 | contig 142461 bp, 135 predicted proteins | sample eDN5th30CKraftBY_FD_128882 | JGI IMG/M metagenome (GOLD analysis project Ga0182736, IMG submission 128882) | Enriched backyard soil microbial communities from Emeryville, California, USA - eDNA 5th pass 30_C Kraft BY (version 2) (version 2) | ecosystem: Environmental > Terrestrial > Soil >... | reverse complement strand
GGCGGGATCACGACGCCGGTGACGATCTCGGCATTGGCTGCCTTGAACGCGTTGACCTGCGCGGTGAAATCGTCCGAGAGATTCTGGTAGCGGCCAGGATCGGTCAGCGTGAATCCAGCTGCTTCGAGGCCCGGCTTCAGCCCGTTCTTCGGGTCGCCCCAGGCATTGCCGTCGGCATCGTTCGGGAACAGGCCGCCGACCTTGCCATTGGTCTCGAGCTGCTTCCACATCGCCGTGTAGACAGCGATGATGTCCTCGAGCCCCCAGAAATAGTGGTAGGCGAACTTGAATGGCTTCCATGAGGCGGGTTCGCCCGGATTGCCCTGCTGGCCGATGAACCAGGGCTGCCACGGCGCCATGGTGGAGACGACGGGAATGCCTTCCGCCTCGCAGGTTGTGGCGACCGGGTTGGTGTTCTCGGGCGTCGAGCCGACGAGCATCAGGTTGACCTCGTCGTCGACGATCAGGCTCTTGGCGACTTCAGCGGCCCGGTTCGGATTGGACTGGCTGTCCTTGACGATGACTTCGAAGTTCTTGCCAGCCTCCGACGCGAGAAAGGCCTTGATGTTATAGGCGTCGCTTTCGGCAAAGCCGGCGAGCGGGCCGGTCTGCGGCGACACATAGCCAAGCTTGATCTTGGCCCCCTGCGCGATCGCGGGCGCGGCAAGCCCTCCGGTCGCCAGCGCCAGACCTGTCGCCGCCGAGCCCTTCAGCAGATTGCGTCTTGTCAGCATGATTTCCCTCCTCCCTCTTGTTGTTCTCAGCCCTCCGGGCGGCGACCTTCCCACGCCGCCTGGAGAAGTTCCCGGATCGATCCCGGCTCGATCGGTCGTGGATTGGCGTAGGCATTCTTGACGGCGATCGCGGTTGCCCGGTCGAGATCGGTCTCGCTGATGCCGATGGCCTTGAGGCTGAGCGGTGAGCCCACGCTCTTTGCGAAATCCCAGAGCGCGCCGCCCGCCGAGCCTCCGCCAAATGCCTCGGCAATCGGAGCCAGCAGTTCCGGCACTGCAACCTCATTGAACGCGGCCGTATAGGGCAGCAGGATCGCGTGCGTTTCGGCATGCGGCGTGTCGAACGAGCCGCCAAACACATGCGCGAGCTTGTGGTGCAGCGCCATCTGGACATAGCCAAGCGCGGTCGAGCAGCACCAGGCGGCGTAAAGCGCCTCGGTCCGGGCCGCCCGATCCTTTGGATCCTCGATCAGCCTCGGGATGCCGTCGCGGAATGCCGCCATGGCATCCTTGATCATCAACACGATCACCGGATTGCGATCCGGAGCGTAGAACGCCTCCATCGCATGGGCGATCGCGTTCATCGCCGAGGTGACCGTGAGCCCGACGGGCAGCGAAAGCGTCAGGTCGACGTCATAGATCACGGTCTCCGGGCGAATATCCGGCGAGCGGCGCGTGGTCTTCTCGCCATTGGCCGTCTCGCCGAGGATGTCGGTCATCTCCGAGCCGGCATAGGTTGTCGGGATCACGACCTGGTCCGCGCCGGTGCGCAGCGCGATCGCCTTGCCGAGCCCGGTGGTCGATCCGCCGCCGAGGCTGACAACGGCAGTCGCGCCGCTGGCGCGAAAAGCTTCGACGGCCGTTTCGGTGACCTCGACCGGCGTATGCATGGTTGCATCGGCGAAAACACCGGCCGCAAGGCTGCCGAGACTGTCAGCCAGCTTCTCCGCATCCGCCTTCTGATGCGGGGTCGAGAGCACCAGCGCCTTGTCGTGACCGAGCCTGCTGACCTCTTCGCCTGCTCGCGCAAGCGTGCCGGAGCCGAATACGACCCGCGTCGTCAGTCCGGGAAAGACGAAATTGTCCATCATCGCGCCGCCTCCATGCGCGGGGCCCGCCCGCCGGCAAGATCGGCGAGCATGGCATTCAGCATCGTGATCTCGGGATCGGACACCTCATGGGGGCGTCCAGGGAAGAGATCGGCCCGCAGGCTTGCGCCCCGCCGGCCGAGCGTCGCCGCCGCCTCTACAAAGGCGGAAACGGGGATCCAGGGATCGGCATCGGCGCCCGAGAGATAGACAGGCACGCCGGCCGGCACGGCTTCAGCCCGCGCATCGCTGGCAACGCCGACGCGGCAGCCCGTGAAGGCAGCCACCGCATCCGGCGGCGGCAATCCCGCGCAGAGATACTCGAGGGAGAGGCACGCGCCTTGCGAGAAACCGGCGAGCAACAGCGGCAGTCCAGGCAATTCACCCCGTGCAGCGGCGACCGCAGCGGCGAGATGATCGAGCGCCGCCGAGAGCTGGGCCCTTGCGACCGGCGTCAGCGGATCGACGGCACGCGCCTCCCACCACGCGCCCGACGGGGCGCGCGGCAGGACAAACGCCACGGATGGCGCGGAAAGCCGCGCCAGCACATGGGACTGCATGTCCTCCGGCGTCTGGCCGCGTCCATGCACGAAGACGCAGATCGCCTTCGCTTCAGGAGCCCTGGACCCGAGCCTCAAAGGACCGCCGCCTGCGCTCATACGAACTCTGCCTGCTCCAGGCCGGCCCGCAGTTCGTCCTCGCGATCCTTGAACCACGGCGGGAACACCAGCGTCTTGCCGATAGCACCCGGCGGTTCGTCCTTGGCCCAGCCTTCCGGCGTGGTCCAGGCAAGCTCGAACAGCGCGCCGCCGGGCGAGCGGACATAGCAGGACTTGAAGTAGTTGCGGTCCTTCTGCTCGGAGATATCGGTGAAGCCGAGGCCCTCGATATGGGCGCGCAGCTTCAGCTGGTTCTCTTCATTGCCGGTGTTGAGGGCGAGGTGGTGGATGGTGCCGCCGGCCAGCGTCCAGGTGCCCTGCGGGCTCTCGCGGTCAACGATCACCTCGACGCGCTGATTGGCGCCCGTCTCGTCGGGGACGCGGTAGACGAGGCCCTCATGCGTATCGGCTTCCTTGATGAGCGGCAGCGCGATGGTCAGAAAGTCGTCCATCGCCGTCCGGTCGGTCACGGCGATGGATGCGCCGTAGATGCCCTTGATGCCGTGCGCCTTGCCGATGCCCTGAACCGCGTTGGTAATCGGCTCGCGCGGATCGCTGTCGCTTTCGACCAGCTCGTGCAGGATGCCCGAGGGATGCGCAAAGGCGGCGCGGTCGGCGCCGAACCGAGTGATCTTCTTCGTCTCGATGCCGCGTGCGTTCAGCCGGTCGACCCAGAAATCTGCAGCCCCTTTGGGGATCGACTGCAGGATCGTCCGCGACTGATTGGTGCCGCGACGGCCATAGACGCCAGGCTTGCGGAACGGGAATGTCGTGATGATCGTCGAGGCATCGCCGTTCGGCGAGCCGTAATAGAGATGGTAGACGGGGATCACGCCATCAAAGAGCACCGTGCGCTTCACGGAGTGCAGGCCGAGCGCCTTGGTGTAGAAGTCGAAATCGTCCTGTGCGCCGTCCGTCGACATCGTCAGATGGTGGTAGCCGCTTACACTGGCCATCGGTCATCTCCTCCCAGAGGTTTCGTTTTCGCCCCGCCGCGCCGGACAGAGCACCAGATTGAGGTCGAGCGCGTATTTCCGCTTGCCGCCCGATGGTGGCAGGGCACGAAACTCGGCCATGAGCTCGGGCTTGACCCCGAAAATCGCGTCCAGGTTGATCGCCGGGTCCGCCCGGTCGAAAATGTGAGTGGTGAGCGTCTCGAACCCCTCCCCCGAGACGCGGAAATGGATGTGGGCGGGACGTTCGAGGCCGAGGCCAAGCGCCGACATCAGCTGGCCGACCGGCCCGTCCGAGGGCAGCGCATAGCCTTTGGGCTTGACGGTCAGGAAGTGAAACCGGCCCTGAGGATCGGTCCGGAACCGGCCGCGCAGATTGAACTCCGGCTGCCGATCCGGCTCCTGGTTCTCGTAGAGGCCCTCGGCATTGGCCTGCCAGACCTCGACCAGCGCACCCGCAACCGGTGAGCCATTGAGCGCAAGAACCCTGCCCTCGACGGCCAGCGGATCGCCTTTGTGGTCGCGCGATATGTTGGCGCCCGGTGGCATGTCCGGAACGTCGGAGCGGTAGAACGGACCCGCGAGCGTGTTGGGAGTCGCGCCAGCAGGACGGGGATTGTTCAAGTCCTCGATCAGCGACGACACGCCGAGCACATCGGCGAACAACACCCATTCCTGGCGCCTGGCGTCGGCGTAGTGGCCGACCTCGGTCAGGAAATCGATGGCCAGGCGGAACTCCTCCCCCGAGGGGCGAAGTTCGGCGATGAGCGCGTGCAGACCGTCGACCGTTGCCTGAGCCGCCGCAGCGACACGGGTCTGCCCGGCAGCCGTCAGACGACGCGAGAATTCCTCCGCCTGTGCCGAAATCGTCCCGGGGAGTTCCTCCCTCGTCGGACCGTCATGCTGGCCGTGCATTCCGCCGGGGCCTCCCTTCCCCTTGCTAATCGGGATAGCACGGCTGTTGACGGCGCTTGATGAGTTGTGCGGCGGCTTGTATAGCATTTTGCTATGAAGCTGAATGAACGCCACCTGATGCAGCTCGCCGCCGTGCTGGATGCTGGCGGGGTTTCGGAAGGCGCGGCCATGCTGGGCCTGACCCAGCCGGCTGTCAGCCGCTCGCTGGCCATGCTCGAAGCGCGCGTCGGCGAGCCGCTGTTCCTGAAGGGTCGTCGCCCGATGCAGGCGACGCCGCTCGGGGCACAGCTGGCGGCGCAGGGCCGCACCATCATCACGGCCTCACGCAAGGCCAGCGATGCCGTTCAAGGCTTTCTGAAGGGCACCAAGGGCATTGTCCGGGTCGGTGGGGTGCCGTTCTTCATGGATGCGATGATCAGCCGGATGATCGGCGAGTTTCAGAATCTCGAGCCCGAAGTCACCATACAGCAGAGCTATCTCAACCTGCCGGAGATGGTCGGCGCGCTGCAGGGTGACCAGATCGACCTCGGCATCGTGCCGATCGGCGTGCTCGATCTTGGCCCCGGCTTCGAATTCACGGAAATTCTGCCCGGCCGGAACATCGTGGCCTGCCGGCCCGATCATCCGCTGCTGCGCAACCGCCGCCTTCGTGCCCATGACCTGACGAGCTTTCCCTGGGTCGCTCCCCTGCCCGGCTCGCCGCTGATGTCCGATCTCCAGATGATCCTGATGAGCATCGGCATGTCGGATCTCAACATCCGCTATTCCGGCGGCTCGCTGATGAGCGTCATCAATTTCCTCGCCGAAACCGACGCGCTGGCGGTGTTGCCCTTCTCCGTGGTGTTCGCGCAGCGCAAGGAAAACCGCGTGACAGTCCTGCCTTACGAAATTCCGCAGCCGAACCGTTCACTCGGCATCTTGCGGCGCGTCGGGGCGCCGCGCTCGCCGGCGGCCGAGCGCTTCGCCGGGCATGTCACGACGGCCTTCGAGAACCTGAAGCACATCATCAAGCGCCACGAAAACGCGGTTGTCTGGGGCCGCTAGGACACACAGCCGGGTCCGCCGTTTCGCGCTCCGACTCGCCGAGCGACCGACGGCAGCAATTGGACTCCGGAAGGCTGCCCGATAGGCTGCCCATCCATAGCGGAGGCAAGGGATCCATCATGAAATTCGGCGTTCTGGGAACGGGAGAGGTGGGCAGCGCCCTCAGTGGCAAGCTGATGCAGCTCGGCCATGATGTCGTTATCGGATCGCGCCAGCCAGGCGGCGACAAGGCGCGCGCTCTCGGTGCGCGGACCGGCGCGGGAATCGGCAGCTACCAGGAAGCGGCAGCTCATGCCGAATGGGTGGTGAATGCGCTGCCGGGCGAGGAAGCGATCGGCATACTCGGTGGCTGCGCCATCGACGACAAAATCCTCATCGATATCGCCAACTACAATTCCGCTGTCGACCAACCGATCGTGACGCCGATTGGCGAGGCGATCCAGGCGGCATTCCCCCGCGTCCGACTGGTCAAGACGCTCAACAGCGTCAGCGCGCATCTGATGGTGGAGCCGGAGAGCCTCGGCCGGCCGCACCACGTCTTCGTCGCCAGCAACGACATCGCCGCCAAGAGCGAGGTCACGGAACTGCTGCGTTCTTTCGGCTGGGTTTCGATCCTCGATCTCGGCGATCTCACCGCCTGCCGGGCTATGGAGCAATTGATCCCGCTCTGGATGCGTCTCGAGGAGAAGCTCGGCACGACGCATTTCAATCTCGCGGTCGCTCATGACGAGGGCAGCCCGGCGGCGTAAGCCAGCCGGGCTGCCGGCGCCTATTCCGGCAAAGTGTAGGCGATGACATAATCGCCCGGCTTGGTGCCGATCGATCCATGGCCGCCGGCGACCATGACGACATATTGCTTCCCGTCGAGGCTGTAGGTCATGGGCGTTGCTTGTCCGCCGGCTGGTAAGCGGGCCTGCCAGAGTTGTTTACCGGTGGTGACGTCATAGGCGCGGAGAAAATCGTCGACAGTCGCGCCGAGGAAAGCGACGCCGCCGCGCGTCAGCAGCGGTCCGCCGATGCCAGGCACGCCGAGCTTGATCGGCAATGGCAGTGGCGTCATGTCGTAGACGGTTCCGTTCTTGTGCTTGTAGGCGATCTTGCCCGTGGTGAGATCGACGCCGGCGACATAGCCCCATGGCGGCGCCTGGCAGGGGATGCCGAGCGGGCTGAGGAACGGGCCCATGAACACGCCATAGGGCGCGCCCTCGTTGCGGTTAAGCCCCTGCTCGCTCGCCTTCTCATCGCCCTTCGGCGGCAACTCGGCAGCGGGGACGAGGCGCGACGTGAATGCGAGATAAGTCGGCATGCCGAACATGACCTGCCGCTCCGGATCGACCGCTACGCTGCCCCAGTTGAAGACGCCGAAATTACCGGGATAAACGATGGTGCCCTGCACGGATGGCGGCGTGTAGCGACCCTCGTAGCGATATTGATGGAACGCGATGCGGCACAGCATCTGATCAATCAGCGAGACGCCCCACATGTCCTTTTCGGTCAAGGGTGGCGGCGAGAAGGTGAGATCCGAGATGGGCTGCGTCGGCGCTGCCGAATCCTCCGGGATCGTGCCGCCCGGTGCGGGGATTTCGTGGATCGGGATGATCGGCTCGCCCGTGCGCCGGTCGAGCACATAGATATCGCCCTGCTTGGTCGGGCCGACCAGAGCCGGCACGACGCTGCCATCGGCCTTTCGCAGATCAAAGAGAACCGGCTGCGCCGGAACGTCCATGTCCCAGAGGTCATGATGAACAGTCTGGCGCACCCAGCGCAGCTTGCCGGTGGCGACATCGAGCGCGACGATCGACGATGAGAAGCGCTCGACATTGGCGCTGCGGCCCATGCCAAGCTGGTCGGGAACCTGGTTGCCGAGTGGGATATAGACGAGGCCGAGCTCAGGATCGGCGCTGAAGACCGACCAGCTGTTGGGCGAATTCGTCGTGTAGGTCTGGCCGGGCGGCAGAGGCTCGGTCTGATCCGGATTGCCGGAGTCCCAATTCCAGATCAGCGCGCCGGTCCGAATATCGAAAGCCCGGATCACGCCCGACTGGGCATTCACCGAATAATTGTCGTTGACCGCTCCGCCGATGATGATCTTGCCGTCGATCGCCACGGGCGGCGAGGTCGAGTAATAATAGCCGGCCGGGTTGTATTTCATTCCCTGCTCGAGATGCAGAGCACCGTTATCGGCAAAGTCGGCGCATACCTCGCCTGTCGCGGCGTCGAGAGCGATGAGCCGGGCATCGGAGGTCGGCAGATAGACGCGAGTCGCGCAGGCTGCGCCCGAAGCGGCATTGGGGTCGGCCCAATAGGTGACGCCGCGACAGGTCTGGTGTTGCCGGTCCGGGTTGAGGCCCGAATTGGAGTCGAACTTCCACTTCTGCTGGCCCGTTTTGGCATCAAGCGCGATCGCCCAATTATGCGGCGTGCAGAGATAGAGCGTATCGCCCACCTTGAGCGGCGTGACCTGATAAGTCGTTTCGCCGACGTCCTGCGGCAGTTTCACGTCTCCCGTCTGATACTGCCAGGCGACCTTCAGCGTCGAGACATTGTCCGTATTGATGGTATCGAGCGGCGAATAACGCTGGCCATAGGGCGTCCGGCCATATTGGTGCCAGTCGCTGTCCGGAACGCTTCCGCCCATTGCGGCAGCCGTTTGCGTGGTTGGCAGCGCGCCCGCGATGTCATGCGGATCCTGCGTCATCGCATAACCGGCCACGACGACCGCAATCGCCAGCGGGGCGGCGAGCGGCCAGGTCGAGGCCCAGCCAACCCTGCGGGGGGCGGCATCGAGGCGTCGCCAAACCCAGGGCATCAAGAGCCAGAGGCCGAGGACCACGAGCAGACCGCCGCGGGGCGCGAGCTGCCACCAATCCAGCCCCACTTCCCATACCGCCCAGCCGAGCGCCGCCAATATGAGGACGCCATGAACAGCCAGCGCGGCGTGCCTGCGGCGATAGACGAGATACGCCGTCAGCAGCAGCGCGCCTCCGATCAGGAGATAGAACGGACTACCGCCCAGGACGGCCAGGAAGATGCCGCCAGCGGCCAGCGCCAGCCCGAGAAGAGCAAAAACGAGTGAGGTCAGCAGGATGATCATGGGAGTGGACTTTCGGAAGATATCGAGGCGGGTCGCTCGGCATCCCTTCATGCGCCGCTGCAAGGCAGAAGCAGGCGAAATGAGCGCCGGCCAGCGGCCACGCTCCTGAGGGCAACCCGCTGAAAGCGGTGGCGTTCCCGAAAACGCTCCTTCATCGGGTCTTGGCTCGACGCCGATCGGTCTGCATCGCCCATCATCGGCGGACAATTTTCGGCCGAGGTCGGCGCGTCGAAACATCGATTGTTCGATGATGAGCTGGCGCAGAGCCCATGGTCGCGCCTATTTACATATAATAGTACTAATGCTATCGACGCTTCATGCCGTGCTGGGGAGGAACGCCGCGCGGCCAAGGGAGGAAATCTTGAGCATCTTGAAGAAACTCGCCCTCGCGGCGGGCATCGCCACTGCCTTGTCGTCGGCAGCCATGGCTGCGGATATGACAGTCGGGTTCTCGCAGATCGGCTCGGAGTCCGGCTGGCGCGCCGCCGAGACATCGGTCACCAAGCTGCAGGCCGAGAGCCGTGGCATCAACCTGAAATTCGCCGACGCGCAGCAGAAGCAGGAAAACCAGATCAAAGCGATCCGCGGCTTCATTGCCCAGGGCGTCGATGCGATCCTGGTGGCGCCTGTGGTCGCGACGGGCTGGGAAGACGTGCTCAGCGAAGCCAAGGAAGCCAAGATCCCCGTGATCCTGCTCGACCGTGGCATAGACGGGCCGCAGGACCTCTACCTGACGTCGGTCGCGTCCGATCAGGTGAAGGAAGGCAAAGTCGCCGGTGATTGGCTCGTCGGTACCGTGAAGGACAAGGACTGCCGCGTCGTCGAATTGCAAGGGACTGTCGGCTCGACGCCGGCGATCAACCGCAAGAAGGGCTTCGAGGAAGCCATCGCCGGCCATTCAAACATCTCCATCGTCCGCAGCCAGACGGGTGATTTCACCCGCTCGAAGGGCAAGGAAGTGATGGAAGGCTTCTTGAAGGCCGAGAATGGCGGCAAGAATATCTGCGCCGTCTATGCGCATAACGACGACATGGCTGTCGGCGCGATCCAGGCCATCAAGGATGCCGGCCTGAAGCCGGGCACGGATATTCTCGTCGTCTCGATCGACGGCGTGCCGGATCTCTTCTCGGCCATGGCGGCCGGCGAGGCCAATGCCACCGTTGAGCTGACGCCGAACATGGCCGGCCCGGCTTTCGACGCCCTTGCCGCCTACAAGAAAGACGGCACCCTGCCGCCGAAATTCATCATCACCGAGTCGAAGCTCTACACGCCCGCTGATGATCCGAAGGGGGAAGCCGAGCGCCGCAAGAGCCTCGGCTACTGATCGGGCATCCGACCAACCACGCCTCGCCGGTTCGTGCCGGCGAGGCTATTCTCTGCGGAATCATCCGGAGACAGCCTGCTGAGGCTTGGGGGACGCGACGTGGCAGAGACCGCCTTTCGCATGGAGGCGCGCGGGGTCTCCAAGATCTTTGGAACCCACAAGGCGCTGGACACGGTCGATTTCGGCCTGCTGGCGGGCGAAGTGCACGCGCTGCTCGGTGAAAACGGAGCCGGCAAATCGACCCTCATCAAGATTCTCACCGGCGCCTATCAGCCTGACGGTGGCGAGGTTCTGGTCGATGGCGTCGCCGTCCATCTCGACAGCCCGCTTCATGCGCAGTCGTTCGGCATCGGGACCGTCTACCAGGAGGTCAATCTCCTGCCGAACCGTTCCGTCGCAGAAAACCTCTTTCTCGGGCATCAGCCGACTCGCTTCGGTCTTGTCGATCGCAAGCGTATGAACAAGGACGCGCGCGCCCTGCTGCAGCGCTACGGGCTCGAAATCGACCCCGCGAGCGAGCTCGGCAGCCACTCCGTCGCCGTCCAGCAGATCGTCGCGATTGCAAGAGCGGTCCAGCTTTCCGGCAAGGTGCTGATCCTCGACGAGCCGACCGCGAGCCTTGACCGCGACGAGGTGCAGCGGTTGTTCGAAGTGGTCGCGAGCCTGAAGCGCGACGGCCTCGCTATCGTCTTCATCACCCATTTCCTCGACCAGGTCTTTGCGCTTGCCGATCGGGTGACGATCCTGCGCAACGGCAAGCTGGTCGATACCAGCCGCCTCAGCGATCTGACGCGGACCGAACTCGTGCGCAAGATGCTCGGCAAGGATATCGCCTTTTCCGGATCCACCAGTCTGGAGGCACAACGTCCCGTCACCGACGTGCTGCTCGAGTTCAAGAACTATGGCCGCAAGCGCAGCGTCCGGCCGTTCACGCTGACCATCCACAAGGGTGAAGTCATTGGCGTCGCCGGCCTGCTCGGTTCGGGCCGGACGGAAATGGCGCGGGTGATGTTCGGCATCGATCCATCGGATGAGGGATCGGTTACGCTCAATGGCAAGCCGGTATCGATCCGGGCGGCGACCGATGCGATCGCGCATGGTTTCGGCTTCTGCCCGGAAGACCGGAAAGCCGACGGCATCTTCGGTGATCTGTCGGTACGGGAAAACATCGTCATCGCACTGCAAGGAAAACTCGGCTGGTTCCGGGCGCTCAATCGGGACGAGCAGCTCGATCTGGCGGGACAGTTCGGCGAGTCGATGGATATCCGCGCGGCCTCGCTCGACATGCCGGTCAAGTTGCTGTCGGGCGGCAACCAGCAGAAGGTCATCCTCGCGCGCTGGCTGGCGACGGATCCGGCTTTCCTGATCCTCGACGAGCCGACGCGCGGCATCGATGTCGGCGCCCATGCCGAGATCGTGCGGACCATCAACCGGCTGCGCGACGATGGCATGGCGCTTGTCGTCATCTCGTCGGAAATCGATGAGGTCGTCGCCTATTCCTCGCGCGTCGTCGTGATGCGGGATCGTGAAATGGTGGCCGAGCTGCGCGGCGAAGACATCAGTCCAGCCGTGATCGTCCAGGCAATCGCCACCCATGGCGAGGTGACACCTGAGGAAACGGCGGCATGACGCGTATCTCGTTCGGCCGGATCATCAATACGCAGACCATCGCGCTCGTGAGCGTGCTGCTCTTGAACTGGATTCTCTTCCCCGGCTTCTTCAAGATCGAATGGCAGGACGGCCGCCTGTTCGGCAGCCTCATCGACGTGCTCAACCGCGGCGCTCCCGTGGCGATCCTGGCGATCGGCATGACGGCGGTGATCGCGACCAAGGGCGTCGACCTTTCCGTCGGCGCCGTCATGGCCATGTCCGGGGCGGTCGCGGCGACGCTCGTGGTCGCGGGCTATTCCGGCCCGGTCGCGGTCGGCGGCGCGCTTGCCGTCGGCCTGGCCTGCGGGCTCTGGAACGGCATTCTCGTGGCGGTGCTCGACATCCAGCCGATCATCGCGACGCTGGTGCTGATGGTCGCGGGCCGCGGCATCGCCCAGCTCATCACCGAAGGCTCGATCGTCACCTTCTCCGATCCGACGCTGATCTTCATCGGCACCGGATCATTCCTCGGCATGCCCATGCCCGTGGTGATCGCCTTCGCGCTGATGGTGCTGGTGACGCTTGCTGTCCGCAAGACGGCGATCGGGCTCTTCATTGAGGCGGTCGGCATCAATCGCTCCGCCGCGACACTTGCGGGCATCCGAAGCCGCCTGCTGCTTATTTCGGTCTATTCGGTCAGCGGCCTCTGTGCGGCGATCGCGGGCATCATCGTCGCCGGCGACATCCGCGGGGCCGATGCCAACAATGCCGGTCTCTGGCTGGAGCTGGACGCCATCCTGGCGGCGGTCATCGGAGGAACGTCCCTGCTCGGCGGCCGCTTTTCGATTCCTATGTCGGTGATCGGCGCGCTCATCATCCAGGCGATGAACACCGGCATCCTCGTTTCCGGCTATCCGCCGGAATTCAATCTCGTGGTCAAGGCAGGCATCATCACCGTGATCCTGATGATCCAGTCGCCGCTTGCCGGTCAGGTCCTCGGCTTCTTCGGCCGCAAGAAATCCGGTGCCCCGCGATGAACCGCAGCATGCGCCCTCTCCTGGCGACGGTCGCTATCTTCCTCGTGGCCTATGCCGCTGCAGTCTTCCAGTTTCCCGGCCTGCTCTCGACCCGCGTCCTCGGCAATTTCCTGACCGACAACGCGTTTCTCGGCATCACGGCTGTCGGCATGACCTTAGTGATCATCTCGGGCGGCATCGATCTTTCGGTGGGCGCGGTGATCGGTTTCACCGGCGTGCTCGTCGCGGTGCTGATCTCGAGCTTCGGCCTGCATCCGTTGGTGGCCTTTGCCATCGCCTTCGTCGTGGCGGCGTTGTTCGGCGCGGCGATGGGGCTCGCGATCCACTATCTGGAAGTGCCGGCCTTCATCGTGACGCTGGCCGGCATGTTCCTCGCCAGGGGAGGCGCGTCGGTGATCACGCAGGACTCCGTGCCGATCAACAATGAATTCTACACGATGATCTCATCGCTGTATTTCCGCCTTCCGGGCGGCGGGCGGCTGAGCTTCGTCGGACTTCTGATGATCGCCGTGTTCGTTGTCGGCGCCATCCTCGCCCATCGGACGCGCTTCGGCTCCTATGTCTATGCGCTTGGCGGCAATGCCACCTCCGCCTCGCTTATGGGCGTGCCGGTCGCCCGTACGACAGTGCAGATCTACATGCTCTCGAGCGTGCTCGCCTGTCTGGCCGGAATCGTTTTCTCGCTCTATACGTCGGCCGGTTATCCCCTTGCGGCGGTTGGTGTCGAGCTGGACGCGATCGGCGCTGTCGTCATCGGCGGAACGCTTCTGACGGGCGGCTACGGCTTTGTCTTTGGAACGTTCGTCGGCGTGATGCTGCTCGGTCTGGTGCAGACCTACATTATCTTCGACGGGACGCTGTCGAGTTGGTGGACCAAGATCGTGATCGGCATCCTCCTGTTCCTGTTCATCGTGCTTCAGCGGCTGGTCTTCGCCGCTTCGGCTCGCGGAGACAGATCATCCGAGACCGCCTAGCATGAGCGAGCCAGGCAGCCTTCTGCGCTCGCTTTCAGGCAAGCCGGCTGCGCGCAACTTCCACACATTCGTCATCAACGAGATTGGCGCCGGTATCGTGTCCGGCCGCTTCGGGGTCGGCACGATCTTGCCGAGCGATGCCCAGATGATGGCGAGCTACGGCGTCTCGCGCACCGTGCTGCGCGAGGCGCTGCGGACGCTCGAGGCCAAGGGGATGGTCGAGGCGCGGCCGAAGGTCGGCACGCGAGTCTCACAGCGCAGCCGCTGGAACCTCTTCGACCAGCAGGTGCTGGCCTGGCATTTCGAGGCCGAGCTCGACGCCGATTTCATCGCCGGCCTGTTCGACATCCGCGGCTCGCTCGAGGCGCGGGCGGCCGATCTTGCTTCGCGGCGTCGCACCGCCGAACAGATCCGCCTGCTCAAATACTGGATCCACCAGATGGAGCTGGCCGAAGGCGATGCCGAGACGCATGCGCTGGCCGAACTCGAAGTGCACAGGATCATCGCGGAGGCATCGGGCAATCCGTTGCTGCGCTCATCGATCGGTCTCGTCGAGCTGACGCTGGCCCTCGTCGCCGTTGCCGGCCACGACGCCGAGAAACGTCGCCTGGTGCGCGCCGAACTGACGGCGGACAGCCAGACGCTCGTCGCCGCGATCGAAGCCGGCGACCCGCCGCGCGCCGTCGAAATCATGACCGCGATCATTGCGTTCGGATTGAGTCGGGTCCTCTCCGTGCGGCGCATCGGCCCGGCGCGCGGATAGGACTTCAGGCCAGCAGGCGACTGACGGGGATGACCAGGACGACGACAAGGCCTTGCGGCAGCCATTCGCGCTCCAACGTGGCCCCCAGCTGCGTCGAAGCGACCCGCTCCGAGAGCGTCGTGCCGAAGCCACGGCGTGTCGGCGTTCCATCGATCGCCGGCCCGCCAGTTTCCTGCCAGCGGATCGACAGCTGCTCGCCGATATCGGAGCAGGCGATCGTCACGAGGCCGCCATCGCTCGACAGAGCGCCATACTTGACCGCGTTGGTGGCGAGTTCGTGGATGGTCAGCGCCATGGCGGTCGCGGCCTGGGGGCCGATCGGCCGATCGTCGCCCTCGATAGCGATGTGGCCGCGGCCCGGCGCGTTATAGGGCGAGACCAGCAGATCCAGCAGTCCCTTGACCGTACGGGCACCGTCAGCCGGAGCGGAGGCCGCGCTGTGGGGACGGACATATTCATGCGCGGAAGCCAGCGCCTGAATGCGCGCCTGGACGGACATCGCGAAAGGCCGCGCTTCGGGCTGGTCGCGGGCGGGCAGCATGACGAGGCTCGAGACCACTGCGAAGATGTTGCGAATGCGGTGCGAAAGCTCGCGCGCAATGAGTTCGCGCTGGGCCTCGGCCTCCTTCAGATCGTCGATATCTGTGCAGGTGCCATACCAGCGCACAATGCGGCCTTCGGCATCGCGGACGCACTGGGCGCGGCCGATCACCCAGCGATACTGGCCCGAGCGATGCCGCAATCGATATTCGATATGATAGGGCTCGCCCGTCTCGAGGCTGTGGCGCCAGCGCTCCCAGGCCCGTTGCTGGTCATCGGGATGGAACATGCCGTTCCAGGCTTCTCCGTCGGTCGATCCGATCGGCATGCCCGTGAACTCATACCAGCGCCGGTTGTAGTAGTCGTGGAACCCGTCGGGCCGTGTCGACCAGATCATCTGATCGATGGAATTGGTGATCGCTTCGTATCGCTCCTCGCTGGCACGCAGCGCCTTCTCGGTCTGGTGCTGCTCGGTCACGTCGACGACGACGCCGATGAGCCGGCCTGAGCCGCCCTCCTCCAGCGTCCGCATCCGTCCGCGCGCCATCAGCCATGCCGTCTGGCCGTCGCTGCCGGTAACGCGGTAGGCGAAACGGAGCTGCTCGATCCGACGCGTCGCGGCATCCCGCAACGCCGTCGCCAGCGCCTCGCGATCCTCGATATGCACCATGGCCAGCCAACCCTGGACATGGCCCGGCGGCTCCTGAAGCGCTCGCGGCAGCCCATGCAGCGACCAGAAACTGTCATCGGCGGAAAGCCAGTCCGTCGCGACATCGAATTCCCAGGCGCCGACGCCGCCAGCTGCATCGAGCGCCAGGCGAAGTCTGGCCTCGCTGCCGGGGCCCGGCCGAGCCCCTGGGCCATAAATTACCATTGTATCGAAGCTCTCCGGAACCGCCGACGAACCGGCAGTGTAGCCTTGTAGACACAAGCGCAGCCACCGTCTGCGCACAAGTGAACATATTGGGTACTCGCGCGTTGCGATTTCAGGAACCCAAAAGAAACCTGACAACCGCCGACGAAGGGAGAGACCCGTGCTGACACCTCATCGATCCAAGGATGGGCGCGTAAACAATCTGCTGCGTGCGCTTCGACCTGCTGATTTGGCCCTGCTGGAACCCCATCTTGTTGAGATGACCCTCGCCTCGGGAACCGTGCTGTATGAACCCGGCGACAATGTGCAGAAGGTCTATTTCCCCTGCGATTCGACATTGCTCATCTTTCGCATCCAGCTTGATGACGGCCGCGCGGTGGAGACGGCCTTGGTCGGCCGTGAGGGGGCAGTCGCGGGGATTGTGAGCCAGGGGCGACTCCCGGCCTATTCACGTGCCGAGGTGCATCTTGGCGGACCGCTCCTGTCGATGGATATCGAGGATCTTGAGGAAGCGAAGATGAAGTCGCTCGTCCTGCGCCACATCTTCGCACGCTATGCCGATTGTCTGATGGCGCAGGTGTTCCAGTCCGTCGCCTGCAACGCGGCCCATTCCATCGAACAACGCGCCGCCAAATGGTTGGTCTCGGCCATGGATCGCACCAACGACGCCTCACTTCCGATGACGCAGGAGCAACTCGCGGGCATGCTGGGGGTCGGGCGCAGCTATGTCAGCCGCGTCATCCAGACCTTGAAGCATCGCCGGTTGATCGAAACGCAGCGGGGCGTGCTTACGGTCGTCAATCCTCATGGCCTCAGCCACCTCGCCTGCTCCTGTCACACGGCTGTGCGGCGTCATTTTGACGAAGTTCTGAAAGGCGTTTACCCGGACAACCCGATCGTCGGCGCGGACGGGCGCCTGCACTCGAACGAGACCGGTTGAGTCGTCGCAAGACGTTGAGGTGATTCGCCCAAGACTCTCTGCTGCAACGTTTTTTCGGAACCTTCGGCTAACCTGATACTTGGATGGGCATCAAAGAAGCCGGGTCGGCCGCCGATGTGGTCCTGCCCCTGATGCAGTGGAAGGACCGAGGATCTTGGAGGCGCGCGATGCCTGGAAACTGACCGATCGGCTACAGGCGCCGAGTGGCAAGGGCGATCCCTTCGCGGCCGCAGTCCGGGCGACGCGGATGCCCATGGTGGTTACCGATCCGGCCCAGGCCGACAATCCGATCGTCTTCGTCAACGACGCGTTTCTTCAACTGACCGGCTATGAGCGCCATCACGTCATTGGCCGCAATTGCCGCTTCCTGCAGGGGCCGGACACCGACCAGGCGGCCGTTTCGGCCATCCGCGCCGCCGTCGAGAGCAAGACGGATATCGCGATCGATATCCTCAACTACCGCCGCGACGGCACGCCGTTCTGGAACGCCCTCTATCTCTCTCCGGTGACGGATGACGACGGCGAACTGCTCTTCTTCTTCGCCAGCCAGCTCGACGTCACGCAGCGCAAGCGCGCGGAGCTCGATGTCATCGAGGATCGCGACCGCGTCGAGGCGGCTGTCGCGGAGCGTACGCGCGAGCTCGAGGCTGCACTGCAGGCGCGCACCGATCTGCTGCACGAGGTCGATCACCGCGTAAAGAACAATCTCCAGCTCATCTCGGCGCTCGTGCTGATTGAACGGCGCAAGGCGACGGACGAGGCGACCAAGGCCGCGCTGACGACACTTCGCGAACGTGTGGAAGCGCTTTCGGCCGTCCATCGCCTGCTCTATCGAAACGACAACGTTGTTCGCTTCGACATTGCCGGCTTCATCCGCGAATTCGCGGCGGAGGCGGCACAAGCGCGCGGCAAGCCGCCCGTAGGGCTGAAGCTTGACCTCGATTCGATCAGCGTGGCAGCCGCGTTTGCCGCGCCTGTCGCTTTGATGGCAAGCGAACTCGTCCGGATTGCGATCACGCACGCGCTCGCGAGTGGAACGGAGCGATACATTTCGCTCAGCATCAAGCCCGCAAGCGCCTCGCTCTACCGCTTCTGCATCGCGGACGACGGAACGGCGGAAGGCATCATCACGAGCATCGAGCCGGACCAGAAGAGTTTCATTGAACTTTTGGCCACACAACTGCATGCCGAGGTCCATTGGAACGGGTATGTCGGGCCCAGTCACAGCATATGCGTTGATCTACCAATCGACGAACCGCCACGCGGAGGATGAATGGATACTCAATTGCGCGTCTTCGTCGTCGAGGATGAGGTCTTGTTGCAAATGCAGCTCGAGGTCTTCCTTGATGAGGCAGGACATCTGATGGTCGGGAGCGCGACCACGATGCACGAGGCAGTCACCCGTGCGCCGACCGCCGGGGCGGATCTCGCCCTCGTCGATATTCACCTCGCCGATGGCCCGACTGGGATCGAGGTCGGCCGCGCGCTCGCCGACATGGGCCTGCCGGTCGTGTTCATGACCGCGAACGCGCGGCGTATTCCGGCGGACTTTTCCGGGGCGATCGGCATCATCAGCAAGCCCTATAGCCAGACAGGCGTGGCCGAGGCGCTCAAGTTCCTGGTCAGCGCGGTCAAGTATCCGCCGCCAGAAGCGCCGCTGCCACCCTGCCTGACGCTCGCGCCAGCTCTCGCGGAGCGCTGGCGCGTGAATTAGCGGAGGATCAGCTTGTCTGCTTCGGCGGCATGATGACGAGCCCGGAGATCGGCTCGACGCAGACAAGGTTGTCGACGACGGTGCGGACGCCCGGTACGTTCTCGGCAACCACGCGCGCGGCCGCCCGCTCCCGCTCGTCGAAGATCGTTCCGGTCAGGTCGACCGATCCGTTTTCGACATGCACGCGAATGAGCCCGTTGCCACTCCAGGACTGGCGACCAAACTCCTGGGCCAGCGCGGAGCGGATGGTCGCATCGTCGCTTGGAGCCGATGCCGCTTCCTCGCGCGCCCGGACCATGGCCTTCATGAGATCGGAACGGCTCACAATGCCGAGCAGGCTGCCATTGCCGTCGACGATGGGCACCCTCTTGACGCGCCGGCGCGTCATGATCTCGACGATGGTTTCGAGTGGCGTCGCGGGCGACGCCGTTTCGACGTCGTGCGTCATCACGTCACCGACCCGCCGGGCATGCGACTCGACATAGTCGGAGGCCGCCTGGCCGGGGCTCAGCAGGAATTCCAGCCACCGCGACCGCTTCCGGCCGGTTGCGAGTTCGCTGCGCCTCAGGAAATCGCCCTCGCTGACGATGCCAACCAGGCGCCCATCGGCCTCGACGACCGGAAGGCCGCTGATCTTGTGCGACAACATCAGTTTCGCGGCATCATCAATGCTGGTCGTCGGCTCGACGCTGATCACCGGCGTGGTCATCACGGCTTCGGCGTGCATGGCGGTCTCCCTGAAAGTCTGTGGGCCTTGCGGTCCCTGTTCCACTTCTAGCCGATACCAATGCAGGAGCCTTGATCATGATCAAGGCCTCAGTCACGCCCGCCAAGCAGGAATTCCCTACCGGCCCCAGCGCCGCTAGAGTCGCAATCGGCTGTCCCCGTCCATCATAAGCCTGCCGAAGGAAATCGCCATGGCCCAGCCCACGCTGCTCACCTTCAACGCCGGTTCTTCCACGATCAAGTTGGGCCTGTTCGCTATGGAGGACGCGACGCCGCGGAGGTTCGGCAAGGGCATGGTCGACCTTCGCCGCGAGCCGCTGATGCTGCATGTCACGGAGGGAGCGGAAACCGCCGATATTACGCTCGGCGCCAAGGTGGCCGAGGAGCTCGACGAGGTGGTCGCGGAAACGCTCGACGTGCTCGCGACGCATTTCGCGCATGAGGCCATCGCCGGAGCCGGCCACCGCATCGTACATGGCGGCGATCGATTTCACGGCCCTGCCCGGATCGACGATGAGACGCTGAAATCGATCGAGGTTCTGGTGCCACTCGCCCCGCTCCATCAGCCGCAGGGGCTGCGGTTGATCCGCTCGCTCCGTCGGCTGAGGCCCGATATCCCGCAGACGGCATCTTTCGATACCGCCTTTCACCAGACGCAGACCGATGCCATCAGGCGCCTGCCGCTACCGCGCGAGTGGTTTGACCGCGGCGTGAAGCGCTACGGCTTTCATGGCCTGTCCTATCGCTTCATCGCCAGCGAGCTCGCCCGCATTGCGCCGGATACCGCGGCGCGCAAGGTCGTCGTGGCACATCTTGGCAGCGGCGCCAGTCTCTGCGCGATCGAGAACGGCGAAAGCCGGGCGACGTCGATGACGTTCTCGACGCTGGACGGCATCGTCATGGCGACGCGGCCAGGTTCGCTCGATCCCGGCGTCATCATTCACCTCGCCAAGGGGGGGTTTTCGATCAATGAGATCGAGGACATGCTCTATCACCGGTCGGGGTTGCTCGGCCTCTCCGGCATCAGCGCCGACGCACGCGACCTGGCGGCGAGTGCAGCGCCGGAAGCTCGCGAGGCGCTGGATCATTTCGCGCGCACGATCGCAGAGACCACGGCGTCGCTTGGTGCCGTGCTCGAAGGGCTCGATGCGATCGTCTTCACCGCCGGGATTGGCGAGCATCAGCCGGCCCTGAGGGCCGATGTCTGTCGGCGCCTCGGTTTTCTCGGTGTCGCTATCGACGCGGACAAGAATGCCCGCAATGCACAACGGATCGACGCAGCATCGAGCCGCGTCGCCGTGTTCGTGATCCCGACCGACGAGGAACAGGTGATCGCAGAGGAAGCCGCGTCTCTTCTCGCCGCGGCGACGTGACGATCACCCGGCTGTGCCTGGGCCAAGCAGCGTGCGCAGGCGTGTGGCAAGTGCCGCCGTCGTATAGGGTTTGCGCAGCCATGTCCCGGTCTCTGCCTGTCCGCGCTCGGCAATGCTCGGCTCCGCATAGCCGGAGGTGAGCAATACCTTGATCCCTGGCCTCAACGCGCGGATTTCGGCGGCGAGCGTGCCGCCATCCATGCCGCCGGGCATGACGACATCGCTGAAGAGCAGGTCGATCGTGCGATCCTCGCCGGCGGTCGCGAGCGCCTCGGCGGCGTTCGACGCTTCGATCACCTCATAGCCGAGATCACGCAGCCGTGCGACGGCGACCCGCCGCACGCGCGGTTCGTCCTCGACGACAAGGATGGTCTCCGTACCGCCCGGCGGCCGTGTCGTCTCCCTCTTGGCATTTCCATCCATGGTGTCCGGCGAAGCCTGAGGGCGCACGCCTGGCAAATAGATGCGAACCGTCGTGCCGTGTCCGGGCTCGCTCTCCAGGCGGATGAGACCACCCGACTGTGTGACGAAGCCGTAGACCATGCTGAGGCCGAGGCCCGTGCCGGCGCCGACCCCCTTCGTCGTGAAGAACGGTTCAAACGCGCGCTCCCGCACGGCGGGCGTCATGCCGGTGCCGGTATCGGAGACCGCGATCAGCACATATTCGCCGGGTCGCATGTCGGGCCGCGATCCCGTCTCCGCCAGCGCGATTTCGGCATGGCTGATCTCTACCGTCAGCCGGCCGCCGCGCGGCATTGCATCGCGGGCATTGAGCGCCAGGTTGAGAAGCGCGTTCTGCAGTTGCGATGCGTCGACCATCGCGTGATTGGACGAGCCCGTGACCACGGTGCGGAGCTCGATCGTCTCGCCGAGCGCCCGGCGGAGCAGGTCGGAGAAATGCGCGACGAGCTGGCTGATATCAGCCAACTGGGCGTTGAGCGGCTGGCGGCGGCCGAAGGCGAGCAACTGGCCCGTCAGCCGCGCCCCGTCATCGGCAGCCTCCTGTGCTGCCTGAACCAGTTCACGCGTTGGCCCCGGCTCGACCCGGCGCTCGATCATTTCGAGATTGCCGCTGATGACGGTCAGAAGGTTGTTGAAATCATGCGCGATTCCGCCCGTCAGCTGCCCGATCGCCTCCATCTTCTGGGCTTGGCGCAGCTCTTCTTCCAGCTTGTGACGGCTGGTGAGGTCGCGGATGAAGCCCGTAAAGATGCGCTGGCCATTGGCGATGGTTTCGCCAACGGCAAGCTCCATCGGAAACCGAGCACCGTCTTTCTTCATGCCCGTGACGATGCGGCCATAGCCGATGATGTGCCGGCGGCCGGTGGTGAGGTAGCGCTCGAGATAGGTATCGTGATTTTCGCGGTCCGGCGGCGGCATCAGCATGCGCACATTGTGTCCGTGCACTTCATTTGCGGAATAGCCGAACAGCCGCTCCGCGGCCGCGCTGAACGAATCGATTGTCCCCTTCTCGTCGATGACGACCATCGCTTCGGGAACCGTTTCGAGGATCGACCGGAGGTGTGCCTCGCGCCGCGCGATTTCGAGCTGCGCGCGCTTGAGGTCACTGACATCATGATTGATGGAAAGCACCGAGCCCGGCGGGACCGCGATCATGCGGCTGGCGATCGCCAGCGTGTGCCCGTCGCGATGTCGCTGCTGAACCTCACCGTCCCAGGTGCCCGTCCTCGCCAGCGCGTTGCCCATGGCCGCCCGCGGCGAGACAAAGCTCGTGGCAAGCAGTTCTTGAAGAACCCGGCCCACGGCCTCCGGGCGTGTCCAGCCGTAGAGCGCCTCCGAGCCGCTGCTCCAATGGGAAATCACGCCGTCCGCAGTGCCGTAGATGATGATGCTGCCCGCGTCGAGAAGGGCGGCGATGGTATCGAGGTTGGCGGCGCCGACGAGTGCGGCATCCTTGGCTTCAGTCACGATCGGGCCTCGTTGCGGAATGAAACCCGGCTAGTTTGGCCAGACCGCCTGGCGGGAATAGGCGACGGCGATCGGGTCATGAGCGCTATCGTCGCCTTCGCCGGCCAGAATCTCAAGCTTCAACGGCTGGCGGACGACAATCGCGTGGCGACCGCTGGCGGCGATGACGCCACGGCTGGTGAGGCGCGTCATGATTCGGGAAACCGTCTCGATGGTGAGGCCGAGATAGTCGGCCATATCGAGCCGGGTCATCGGCAGCTCGAGCGGCCTCTGGTTGTTCATATGGGCGGACGCGCGCCGCGCGATGGTCAGCAGGAAGCTGGCGACGCGCTCCTCGGCGCTCTTGCGCGCCAAAAGCACCATCTGGTCCTGCGCCGCCTCCATTTCGTCGGAGAGGCGGGCAAACAGCTCCGGCCGCAGCGTCGGGGAGCCATTGACCTCTTCGTCGAAGCGGCTCCGCGTGACGCGCCGAAGCTTTACCCGGGTAACGGCCTCGGCGGTATAGAGATAGCAGCGACGCTGGGAGAGGCCGACGAGATCCCCGGGATAGAGGAAACCCGTGATGACGCGGCGGCCGTCGCCAATGATCTTGTAGACGCGGAGCACGCCTTCGATGATCTGGAAGAGATGCGCCGCTGCATCGCCTTCCCAGAACACGGCGGCGCCGGGTTCGAATCGCTCTTCAGCCTGGCGGCGGAAGACGCTGGCCAAGCCATCGCCGGAACCGATTTCGCCGGGGGTGTGGTCTTGGCGGGCCAGAGCCATCATCGGTTCGGAGTACATCGGAATTCCTCGCTTCAGCGTTGCTGCCGGGTGTCATCTGAACGCCGATCGGTGACGCAGGGACGATGCGCGTGCTACGCTCCGTGCTTGTTCGTAACAGAGTGTGACAGCGGTCGATGATGCCTGCCGAGACCGGAACCGCAGAGACGTGCCATGGCTGAGCCGCAGATGCGTCAAGAGCATCTGCTGGTGGTCGATGACGACGCTCGCATCCGCCAGATGCTCGCCCGCTATTTCGAGGAAGAAGGCTATCGCGTCACCACGGTCGGCGACGGCAAGGCCATGCGCGAGGCGATGGGGCGTGGCGCGGCCGACTTGGTATTGCTCGACCTGATGCTGGGCCCCGGCGAAAGCGGCCTCGACATCGCGCGCGAACTGCGAGTTCGCTCGGACATCCCCATCATCATGCTCACGGGGCGGGACGACGTCGTCGATCGCATCGTCGGGCTGGAAGTCGGCGCCGACGACTATATCGCCAAGCCGTTTCACCTTCGGGAAGTGCTGGCCCGAATCAAGACGGTGTTGCGTCGACGCGCGCCGGCTCAGCGCATTGCCGAAACGTCTGCCGGCCGGCCGATTCGCTTCGACGGCTGGGAACTCGACATCGAGCGCCGTCGCGTGGTCCGCCCTGATGGTTCCGAAGTGACGCTCACTACCGGCGAGTTCGATATCCTGTCGATCCTCGCTCGCAGTCCCGGCCGCGTCTTCTCGCGCGACATGTTGATGGATCTCACGCGGGGCCGCCAGCTCGACGTCTTCGACCGCACCATCGACGCGCAGATTGCGCGCCTGCGCAAGAAGATCGAGGACGATCCCAAAAATCCGTTGCTGGTCAAATCGGTGCGGGGCGTTGGTTACGTGTTTACCGGGAAGGCGGACTAAGGGGCTTCAGAACACCAGCGAGGCGCCGAGGCCGAGCATGGCGCCGATGGCACCGCCGCATATAATGGCAAAGGCGAGCGCGAATAAATTGCGCATCTGATCATCGTCTCCATGTTTGATTTGGCGGCCATTCAGTAACACCGGCGTGCCTGCTTGCCAGTGACCGGCTTCACGGCCATGTTCCGCCCGCTGACATGTAACGCCTGGCTGCGAGGAGAGTTTCACCGATGGGCACGCTTTCGATCGACCTGGTGACCGATATCGTCTGCCCCTGGTGCTTCATCGGGCTGATGCGACTCGACAACGTGCTTCGTGACACCGGAACCGACGCCACGATCATCCATCATCCTTATTTCCTTGATCCCGATCTTCCAGCCGAGGGCGTCGACGTCGCGGAGCGGCTCAAGGCGAAATATGGCGGCGATGTCCAGGCGATGTTTGCACGCGTCGAGGCCGAGGCCCGCAAGAGCGGCATCCCGCTTGATCTGTCAAAGCAGCCGCGCCAGCGCCCGACCGACCGCGCCCATACGCTGATCCGCGCCGCAGCGGACAAGGGGACGCAGCACGCCCTCGCCCGCGCCCTGTTCGAGGCGCATTTCATACAGTCGCGCAATATCGCCGATGCTGATGTCCTGACTGAGATCGCCGCCGGTTTTGGCTTTGCCGATGACGAGGCCCGCGCCGTGATCCTTGATGCCGATGCACTCGGCCAGACGCGCCAGGAAGCGGCGGCGATGGCGGATATGGGGATCGGCGGTGTGCCGTTCTTTGTCTTCAACCGGGCGTTGGCGCTCTCGGGCGCGCAACCGGAAACGGTTATGGCGGATGCGATGCGTCAGGCAGTCGCTGCGGAGCCGGCCGCATAGCGGCTTGTTCGCCCGGTGTCATCTCCGGAAACTATTGCGGCTGCCCGGGCGTTTCAGCTCAAGCACGATGCGCTCTGTCTCGACTTGAAGGAAACGACGCCATGACCGACCGCTCGCGTCTGTTCCCGGCGCTCCGCTATCATGATCCGCGGGCTGCGATCGACTTCCTGGTCGCGGCCTTCGGCTTCACGCCTCACGCGATCCACACAACGCCCGAAGGCCTCGTCGCCCATGCAGAGCTGCGGCTGGGGGAGGGCATGGTGATGATCGGCGCGATCGGTCCGGACCTTGCCGCCACGGGTCGGACGGTCAGTGGCGGCACGAGCAGCATTTACGTGTCGGTCGCCTATGTCGACGGACACCATGACAAGGCGATTGCCGCCGGCGCGGTCGTCACGCGCCCGCTTGCCGATACGGACTACGGCTCCCGCGAATATTCCTGCCGCGACATCGAGGGCTATGAATGGTCGTTCGGCAGCTATGACCCGATGATGCCGCCCGCCGACTGAGCTAGAGGATGCGGCGGAACAGCCCGTCATAGAGCGTGACGAGCCCCTGCCCGTCCACCTCGATCTCCGCCTCGAAACTGCCGTCCGCCGCTTCATAGCGATAGCGCCGGTCCCGCTCGAGGCAGGTATAGCGCTGACGATCGAGCGAGAGTTCGAGATCCGGGAAGCGGACATAGAGAACCGTGACCTCACCGGACTGGCCTTCGGCGAGGCCGAGCCTGCGGATCGGCAACGTATTGGTGAATGGGCTCGCCGAGAAGTCGACATCGAGAGCGCCCGCAAGAGACGTCAGCCGCTTGCCCTCGCCATTCCGCCATTTGCCGTCGCCATCGGACTGCAGCGTCAGTTTGGGCCCGCCCGCCACCGCGACCTGCGCCCGCGCCACAGTACCCGAAGCATGGCAGGCGACTTCGTAGGTCGCGGCGAAATGAGCATCGCCGCCCGAGAGGATCGCGCCCTCGCCGCTGATCCCCGTCTCGCGATCGGCAAAGACCAGATGCTCGATGCCGTTGCCGTCCCAACTCTTCCAGCGCACCGCCTTCGACATGCCAGTCCCCTCTCCTTTTTCGGCGCAAGGCCGCTTCGGATATCAGATGATTGGCGGCCAGCCGGCCTAACTGTCGAGGCCAGCCAGCAGCAGGTATTTCTTCTCGACGAACTCGTCGATGCCGTGATGCGAGCCCTCGCGTCCGTTGCCGCTCTCCTTGACGCCGCCGAACGGAGCAAGCTCCGTCGAGATTAGCCCGGAATTGATGCCCACCATGCCATATTCCAGCCCTTCCCCGACACGGAAGATGCGGCCGATGTCGCGGGAATAGAAATAGGCCGCGAGGCCGAACTCGGTGTCGTTCGCCGCATGGATCACCTCTTCCTCCGTCTCGAAGCGGAAGACCGGGGCAACCGGGCCGAATGTCTCTTCGCGAGCGAGCGTCATCGCAGCCGATGCGCCGGTCAGTACCGTAGGCTCGAAAAAGGCGCCGCCAAGGCCGTGCCGATGGCCGCCGAGCACGACTTTGGCACCCTTGGCCGTGGCGTCGGCCAGATGTTGCTCGACTTTGTCGATTGCCTTGTCGTTGATCAGCGGCCCCTGCGTGACGCCATCGGCCGTGCCGTCACCGACCTTCAGCTTGGCGACGGCCGCGGTCAGCTTCTCGACGAATGCATCGTGGATGCCGGCCTGGGCGTAGATGCGATTGGCGCAGACGCAGGTCTGGCCCATGTTGCGGAATTTCGAGACCATCGCACCCTCGACGGCGGCATCGAGATCGGCGTCGTCAAAAACGATAAAGGGCGCATTGCCGCCAAGTTCTAGGGCAACCTTCTTTACGGTGCCGGCCGCCTGCCGCATCAGCAGCTTGCCGATTTCGGTGGAGCCCGTGAAATTGACGAGACGAATTGCCGGATGCGACGTCAGCACGCCGCCGATCGCCTTTGAATCGCCCGTGACGACATTGAACACGCCATTGGGAATGCCGGCGCGGTCAGCAAGTTCAGCCAGCGCCAACGCCGTCAGAGGCGTCTCGCCGGCCGGTTTCACGACGATCGGGCAGCCGGCCGCGATTGCCGGGGCGGCCTTGCGGGTGATCATCGCTGCCGGGAAATTCCACGGCGTGATCGCGCCCACGACGCCAGTCGGCTGGCGCAGCACGAGGATACGCGCATCGGCGCGGTGGCTCGGCAGCGTTTCGCCGGCAATACGCTTCGCCTCTTCGGCATAGAATTCGATGTAGCTCGCGGCGTAGTCGATTTCGCCGCGCGCCTCGGCCAGCGGCTTGCCCTGCTCGCTGGTGAGGATCAGCGCCAGATCCTCGCGATGGGCCATGATCCGCTCATACCATTGGCGGATCAGCTTCGAACGCTCCTTGGCAGTCCGGGCGGCCCAGCCCTTGAACGCCGCAGCCGCAGCATCGACTGCCGCCGTCGTCTCGTCGGCACCAAAGCGTGGGACCCGTCCGATGATCGCGCCTGTCGCCGGATTGGTCACGTCGATTTCCGGCGTTCCGATCCAGGTGCCATCGACATAGCAGCGCTCCTTCAGCAGCGTCGGGTCGATCAGGTCAAGCTCGATGAGGGCGGGTGTGGTCATGGAGTTGATCCTCGGGCTGCTGCGTGGTCGAAGTGACACCGGCGGTTCTACCGCGACGGAATGGCGAAAATAGCGCGCACGGCCTCACATCGCCATGGCGACCACCGTCCGAACAGCCCCGAAGCGCGTTCCGAATGCTGATATAAGCTGGATGAATAACCGCGCCGCGCCGGTTCCTAGCGTTCGTTCAAACGGTCAAGAAGTGCCGGCAAGCCCATGATATCCTTGATGACATGGTCGGCATGTGGCGCGAGGGCTTCTTCCGGGAGATAGCCAGATGCAACGCCAACGGCCATGACGCCGGCGGCGCGGGCGGCGTCGAGGTCATGCAGCGTGTCACCGATCAGCGTCGTTTCGTCGGGCGCCGAGCCGAAGCGGTCCATGAAGGCGTGAATCTGCCCGGGATCGGGCTTGCGGCCGTGCCCAGAGTCATAGCCGATGATTGCGTCAAACAACCCGTCGAGGCCGAGCTTCTCGCTCTGCGCCCGGGCGCCGGATTCCGTGTCATTGGTGACGATGCCGAGGAGATAGCCCTCGGCCTTCAGGCTCGTGAGAAGGCCGAGCGGATCGCCGATCGGCGCGACGGACGCAAGCGCCCCCTCGTTGAAGAGGAGGGACAGGCGTTCGACGAAGGCTGCGTGATCGTCAGCCGCTATCCCGACCGCAGGCGCGAACTCGGCCGCGATATCGGTCACGGTTCCGCCGACAAAGGGGGATGTCGGCAGGATCGTCGCGGTGGTCCGGTCGTAGTGGAGGATGTCGGCGAGTGCGCGGTGCATGTCTTCGTCATCGCCGGCAAGGGCCGCGAGGACGGAGGTCGCAGCGCCATTCCAGGTGATCGCGAAATCGACCAGCGTGCCGTCCTTGTCGAAGAGCAACGCCTTCAGCCGCGCCATCAGATCACCGCCTCGATCAGAAAGGGGCCTTTGGTCCTGACGGCCGACCGGTAAAGATCGGCGAAACGCTCACACGTGTCGGCGCGAGCAGCCTCGACGCCCATTCCGCGCGCCAGCGACACCCAGTCGAGTGCCGGTTCGTCCAGCCTTAGCATCCGGTCGGCATTGTGGCCGAAGCCGGTGACGCCGACATTGCCCATTTCCAGGCGAAGGATGGCATAGGCGCGATTGGCGAAGATGACGACGAGGATGTCGAGCTTCTCGCGCGCGGCCGTCCACAGCGCCTGCAGCGTATACATGCCGCTGCCGTCGGCCTGCAACGTCACGACCTTTCGGTCGGGACAGGCGATGGCAGCGCCAACCGAAAGCGGCATGCCTGTGCCGATCGCGCCGCCCGTGCACATCAGGTAGTCGTGGCGCGGCCCGCTGGCGCTGAGCGCATAGAACCGTCGGCCAGAGGTCAGCCCCTCATCGACGACGATGGCGTCTTCGGGAAGCCCGGCCGCGGCGATGATCGAGACGGCATCTTCGGTCAATCGTCCGCTCGGCATCGCCGGCGCCAAGGCAGCAACTGGGCGGCGCGGCGGGGTGTGGCTCGCTCCAAGACGGTCGGCAAGACGTTCGAGCGCGTCCCGCATGTCGTCGCCGGCTTCGGCCAGGGTCAGGACATCGCAGCCCTCGGGCAGCAGCCGGCTCGGCTTGCCCGGATAGGCGAAGAAGGCGACCGGCTCGCGGGCGCCGACAAGAACGAGCAGTGTCAGGTCTGCGAGCGCCGCCGTAGCCTCGCCGATCGGATAGGGGGTCCGCTCGAGGGGAACACAGCCGCCGCCCCGCTCGCTGCGGCCGTTCAGGACTTCCCCGAACAGTCGCGCCCCGGTTCGGGCCGCGATCCTCCCGGCCAGTTCGAGCGCCGCCCCGTGCGGCGCTGTGCCGGCAAGCAGCAACCCTGCCCGGCCGCCGGCAGCCTGCAGCGCGTCGGCCAGTTCGGCGATCCGTGCTTCATCGACCTGCGGAGCTGGAGCGATCCTCGCCGATCGGGCCTCGTCATCGGTCGAAATCGATCCCCAGGCGGCATCGGACGGCAGAATGAGCGTCGCGACCCCGGGCGTCTCGATGGCCGCCGCGATCATCGCCTCGGCCGCCGGTTCGACATCGTCTGCGCCGGTCGCGCGGCGCACGAAGTTCGACATCGGCCGGGCCAGAGAGTCGATATCGGTGCTGAGCGGCGCGTCGAAGCCGAGGTGATAGGTCGCGTGATCGCCGACGATGTTGACGAGCGGCGTCCGGGCGCGGCGGGCATTGTGCAGGTTGGCAAGACCGTTGGCGAGGCCGGGGCCGGTATGCAGTAAGGTGGCGGCCGGCTTGCCTGCCATGCGGCCATAGCCATCGGCCGCCCCCGTCGCGACGCCCTCGAACAGCGCGAGAACGCAGCGCATTGCCAGCTTCCGATCCAGCGCGGCGACGAAATGCATCTCCGACGTGCCCGGATTGGCGAAACAGACATCGATCCCGCTGGCGAGCAAGGTATCGCAGAGGCGGTCAGCGCCGTTCATTCCATGTCCGCCCCGGCCGGTTTCGCGAGGCCGGAACACTCGCCCGTCGGGAGCGTGGCTGTCAATCGGGCGACGCGTGACGCGTTCGGAACGGTATCCGGCGCATTCCGGCGGCAAGCGGTTGCTTTTGTTTTCCGGCGATGGAATATCGCGTGTCTTCCCGTCCCCGGAATCCCATCATGAACAAGGGCGTCGTCCTCGCGCTCGCGAGCTATGCCGTCTTTTCGTGCGCCGACGCCGCCATCAAGGCTGCCGGCGGCAGGTTGCATGTCGCAGAGATGACGCTGATCCTGACCGTTTTCTCTTGCCTCGCTGTCTTCTTCGCCAAGCCGCGCCAGGAGCGCTGGGGCGATATGCTGCGCATGCAGCGTCCGGGTCTGGTCCTGGCGCGCATGTGCGCCGCCGTGGGCGCGGGCCTTGCCAGCGCCTATGCGTTCACGACGCTGCCGCTCGCCGATGCCTACTCGCTGATCTTCCTGCTGCCGCTGTTCGTCGCCGCTTTCTCGTTCTTCTATCTGCGCGAGCGAACCAACCTCGCGCGGCTGGTCGGGTTGATGTTCGGTCTTGCGGGTGTGCTGCTGGTCGTGCGCCCCGGCTTTCGCGAGCTGCTCCCCGGGCATCTTGCGGCCGTCTCAACCGCCCTGTCCGGCGCCCTGTCGCTGCTGATGCTCCGCGTCATCGGCCGCACTGAACGCCAGGTGACGCTGCTCGGCACGCTGATGCTGGGCTCGCTGGTGGTCAACGGCGTCATCACGCTGTTCGTGTTCGAATGGCCGACGATGCATGAACTGATGCTCCTGGCGCTTTGCGGCCTGCTCGCCGGCGCGGGTCATCTGCTGATCATGGCCGCGACGCGCAATGCGCCGGCCAATCGCATCGGCCCGATGCAATATAGCCAGATCGTGTGGGCGGTCGTGCTCGGCGGATTGCTGTTCGACGAACTGCCAGATGCGATCGCCCTCGCCGGCATCGGGCTCGTGCTGCTTTCCGGCGTGCTGAATTTCCTGCCTGCGCAGAAGTCCGAGGCCGTTGCCGTGTTCAGCGAACCGGTTCCGGCTCCGCAGCATCCAGAATCCTGAGGCTCGCCTGCCTGCGACCTTGCCAGTGGTCGAGGCCGAGCACACCGGCGACATGCAGCGGTCGGCCGCGGCTCTCAAGCAATAGGCGGCCGAGATCGCTATCGGCGGCGCGAAAGGCGATGGCGCGCAAATTCTGGTCCCCGCCCGACAACTGCACGCGAACATGGCCATTGCCGACCGTTTCGACATAGCCGATCCGGTGTGCCGGGAAGGCAAAGATGGGCTCGGCATGGCCGGCGCCGAACGGCCCTGCTCGTTCGATCTGATCGATGAAGTCGGGCGTCGCGGCTCGCGCCGTCAGCGCACCATCGACAAGCAGCGAACTCGCCGAACGCGCTGCGCGGGATGCCGCCGCCGCCCGCGCTTCCAGGAATGCCCTGAAATCGCCGAGCCGCGCCTTTTCGACCGTGATGCCGGCCGCCATGGCGTGGCCTCCGCCTTTGACGAGGAGCCCCTCGCCCACAGCTGCCCGCACCAGGGCGCCGAGATCGACGCCGGGCACCGAGCGGCCGGAACCGGTGCCGAGCCCGTTCGGCATCATGGCGATGGCGAAGGCCGGACGCTGGAAACGTTCCTTGAGACGCGCCGCGATCAGCCCGACGATTCCCGGATGCCAATGCTCATCCGCCGTGACCAGGACGGCCGGCCCGTCCGAGCTACCGATCTCCACTTCGGCTTCGGCCAGTGCCTGTTCGAGCATGGCCGCCTCGACCGCCTGGCGCTGTCGATTGAGATCGTCGAGCGAGGCGGCGATGACTTCGGCCTCGGCCGCCGCGTCGAGCGACAGCAGGCGCGCGCCAAGCGCGGCATCGCCGATCCGTCCACCGGCATTGATTCGGGGGCCGATCAGAAAGCCGAGATGATAGGGCGAGACCGGCGAATCGATCCGCGCCAACCTCGCCAGCGCTGAAATGCCCGGATTGGCGCCGCGGCGCAGCGTGATCAGCCCCTTCACGACGAAGGCGCGGTTGAGCCCGATAAGCGGGACGACATCGCAGACCGTGCCGAGCGCCACGAGGTCCAGCCACTGCAGAAGGTCCGGTTCGGAGCGGCCCTCGCGATACCAGCCGCGCCGGCGCAGCGCGCGATTGACCGCGACCACTGCGAGGAAGGTGACGCCGACCGCCGCGAGATAGCCAAGGCCCGAGAGATCGTCCTGGCGGTTCGGATTGACCACGGCATGAGCCGGCGGCAGTTCCGCACCCATCTGGTGATGATCGAGGACAACCGCAGGATGGCCGCGCTCTGCCGCGACGGCGAGCGCCTCATGGCTGGTCGAGCCGCAATCGACGGTGACGATCAGCCCGGCGCCCTCGTCGATCAACAGCCGGATCGCGTCGGGGTTGGGACCATAGCCTTCAAAAATGCGGTCGGGGATGTAGATCCGCGTCGGAACGCCCTGGCTTTCGAGAAAGCGGGCGAGCAGCGCCGAAGAGGTGGCGCCGTCGACATCATAATCGCCAAAGATCGCGACCGCCTCGCCCCGCTCGACGGCATCGGCGATGCGCTCGGCGGCGCTGTCCATATCGGTCAGCACCGAGGGATCGGGCATCAATTGGCGGAGGCTTGGATTGAGAAAGTCGGCCGCTTGATCAACGGCGACGCCGCGGGCCGCGAGGACCCGAGCCAAGAGCTCGGGCACTTCGTGCCGCTGGACCATGGCAGTAGCCGAAAGGCCCGCCGCGGTATCGAGGCGATCGTCCCACCGCCGGCCTGTCGCTGACCGCTCGACGCCCAGGAAACTGCGCCGCGCGGCCGTGCCGAAGTCAGACATCGCTCAGTCCGATCAACTCTCCGTCGCGAACTTCTCGTCGTCGCGATGGGTCGCCTTGATGAAACGGATCGTGCCCTTGGACGAGCGCATCACCAGCGTTTCCGTCGTGATGCGGCCGTCGCGCGCGTAGTGCACGCCGTTCAGCATGTTGCCGTCGGTGACACCCGTCGCCGCGAACAGCACTTCGCCGCGGCACATCTCGTGATGGGTGTATTTCTTGTCGAAATCGACGATGCCCATCTTGGTGGCGCGGGCCTTCTGCGAGTCCGACTGGGTGATCAGCCGGCCCTGCATCTGGCCACCGGTGCAGCAGAGAGCCGCTGCGGCCAGGACGCCTTCGGGCGCGCCGCCGGTGCCGAGATAGATATCGATGCCGGTCGCATCCGGGTCGGTCACGTCGATGATGCCGGCCACGTCGCCATCACCGATCAGACGAACGGCGGCGCCGGTAGCGCGCACTTCGTCTATGAGCTTGGCATGGCGCGGACGGTCGAGAATGCAGGCGGTGATTTCGTTGACGCGGACGCCCTTGGCCTTGGCCAGCGCCGCAATATTCTCGGACGGCGTACGGTCGAGATCGACAGTGCCCTGGGGATAGCCCGGGCCGATCGCAATCTTGTCCATATAGACATCAGGCGCGTGCAGCAGCGTGCCGCCTTCGGCGATCGCCACCACGGCCAGCGAGTTCGGGAGGTTCTTGGCGCAGATCGTGGTGCCTTCGAGCGGATCCAGTGCGATATCGACCTGCGGTCCGTAACCGGTCCCGACTTCTTCGCCGATATAGAGCATCGGCGCCTCGTCGCGCTCGCCCTCGCCGATGACGACGGTGCCCTCGATCGCGAGGTTGTTGAGTTCCTTCCGCATGGCGTCGACGGCCGCCTGATCGGCAGCCTTCTCATCTCCACGACCACGCCAGCGCGCCGCGGCCACGGCCGCCCGCTCCGTCACGCGAACGAGCTCGAGTGTCAGAATTCGATCGAGACCCGCCGTCTTCGCTTCCGTCAAAGCCATCGCTTTCCCCACTTATGCGAACTGTTCGATGCGTATCATCTGCGGCTGCTCGGCGATATGGCCGTCGATCGTGATGCGATCCAGCGCATCCTTGATCTGCGCTTCCGTCGTATCATAGGTGATCAAGATGACGGGCTGAGGCTCGAGTGGCGTCGGATGGTCCGGTGCGTCGGCGCGCGGCGCGCGGCGCCGCTGCACGATCGATTCGAGCGAGATGTCGTTTTCGGCCATCCGCTGTGCGATCGATGCAAAGGCGCCGGGACGATCAAAGACCGCGAGGCGGACATAATAGCCGCCTTCATGCGCCCGCATCTGCGCCCGGCGATAGGGCTGCAGCGCGCTGGATGGCCGGCCGAACGTGCCGACCACATCCCCGCGCGCGATATCGGCGATGTCGCTCATCACCGACGACGCTGTGGCGTCGCCGCCAGCGCCTGGTCCGGAAAGAACCAGCCTGCCGACGAAATCAGCCTCGACCGCGACCGCGTTGGTGACGCCGTCGACGCGCGCAATCGGCGAGGATTTCGGCACCATGGTCGGATGCACGCGCTGCTCGAAGCCAGTATCGGTCCTGCTCGCGACACCGAGCAGCTTGATGCGATAGCCAAGCTCGTCGGCCGCTTCGATATCTGCGGTGGTGATCGAACGGATGCCTTCGACATAGACGGCGTCGGCGTCGATCGTTGTGCCGAATGCGATCGCCGCGAGCAGCGACAGCTTGTGCGCGGTATCGAAACCGTCGACGTCGAAGGTCGGATCCGACTCGGCATAGCCAAGCCGCTGGGCATCGGCGAGGCAGGCCTCGAAGGACAGCCCTTCCCGTTCCATCCGCGTCAGGATGTAGTTGCAGGTGCCGTTCAGGATGCCGAACACCCGTGAGACGGTATTGCCGGCCAGCGACTCGCGCAGCGTCTTGATGATCGGGATGCCGCCGGCGGCGGCCGCTTCGAAATCGAGCGAGACGCCGCTTGCTTCGGCGGCGGCGGCCAGTTCGGCGCCATGCTTGGCGAGCAGCGCCTTATTGGCCGTCACGACATGCTTGCCGGCCGCGATGGCGGCGCGGACAGCGTCGTTGGCCGGCCCTTCGGCGCCGCCGATCAGTTCGACGAAGACGTCGATGTCGGGAGAGCGCGCCAGCGCGACAGGATCGTCGAACCAGGCGCACCCCGAAATATCGACGCCGCGATTGCGATCGCGGTTGCGTGCCGAGACGCCCGTGACCGCGATCGGCCGGCGGGTTCGGACAGCGAGATCGCGGCCGTGCCGCTCAACCAGCCGAAGCAAGGACGCGCCAACCGTGCCCAGACCGGCAACGCCCAGCCTCAATACCGTTTGATTCATAAGTCGCCCCAGAGGGGCCCGGATTACCGCCGGGCGCTGCTGATCGGGACGACGTTGTGCAACGTTTTGTCGGCCGATTCAAGGAAGCGGCGGATATTGCGGGCGGCCTGGCGGATACGCTGTTCGTTCTCGACCAGGGCGATGCGGACATACTCGTCGCCATGCTCGCCAAAGCCGACGCCGGGCGCCACGGCGACATCCGCCTTCTCGATCAAAAGCTTCGAGAATTCGAGACTGCCGAGCGACCGGAACGGCTCCGGGATCGGAACCCAGGCGAACATCGAGGCGCGCGGCGCCGGGATCTCCCAGCCCGCGCGGCCGAAGCTTTCGACGAGCGCATCGCGGCGATGCTTGTAGGTCGCGCGCATGTCGTCGATGCAATTCTGCGGGCCGTTGAGCGCCGCCGTCGCCGCTACCTGGATCGGCGTGTAGGCGCCGTAGTCGAGATAAGATTTCACGCGGGCCAGCGCCGCGATCAGCCGCTCGTTGCCGACCGCGAAACCCATGCGCCAGCCGGCCATGGAATAGGTCTTCGACATCGACGTGAACTCGACGGCGACATCCATCGCGCCCGGCACCTGCAGGATCGAGGGCGGCGGGACGTCGTCGAAATAGATCTCGGCATAAGCGAGGTCCGAGAGCACGAAGAGGTCGTGCCGGCGGGCGAATGTCACGACGTCGCGATAGAAATCGAGATCGGCGACATGGGCAGTCGGGTTCGACGGGTAGCAGAGCACCACAGCGATCGGCTTCGGGATCGAGTGGATGACCGCCCGCTCCATCGCGTGGAAGAATTCGGGGCCCGGCTCGGAGGGAACCGAGCGGATCACGCCGCCGGCCATCAGGAAGCCGAAGGCGTGGATCGGGTAGCTCGGATTGGGGCAGAGGACCACGTCGCCAGGCGCGGTGATCGCCTGCGCCATGTTGGCGAAGCCCTCCTTCGAGCCGATCGTCGCGACGATCTGGGTCGCAGGATCGAGCTTCACGCCGAAGCGGCGCTCGTAATAGGCCGCCTGCGCCTTGCGGAGGCCATTGATGCCGCGCGAGGCCGAATAGCCATGCACATCGGGGCGCGCCGCCGTTTCGGCCAGCTTCTGCACGATATGAGCAGGAGTCGGCAGGTCGGGGTTGCCCATGCCGAGATCGATGATGTCGGCGCCTGCGGCCCGTGCGCTCGCCTTAAGCCGGTTAACCTGCTCGAAGACGTATTGCGGCAGACGCCGCACGCTGTGGAACTCGCTCATTGCTCCGGATCCATCCTGGCTCGATGCACGTTGACTGGATGCATTTATCGTTGCGCCTCTGCCGGCGCGGCGGGGTTCATATCATTGAACCGGCTTCAAAAGGGAGCGCTTTCATTGCGGGCATTTCGTGGCGTCGATCACCTTGTCGGTCCCGCACCCGTTTTGAATCTCTTCGATCGTTTGTGACGCGTGATTCTTGGCGAGCGCATCGAGTTCGCTAGCGCGCTCGGCGCCCTGTTTCTTGGCATCGGCGCCGGCTTCGGGGCCGGCGACCTTCCCCTCCGCGGAGAGCGCGGCCTTGGCCTTTTGCTGTTCCTCGGGCGTCAGCGGCTTGCCCGGCTGCGGCGCGCCGCCAACATTGATGTTGGGATAGGCGCCCTTTCGCTGCAGCTCCGGATCCGCGCTGAAATCGAGCGTCTTCTTGACTGTCGTGCAGCCCGAAAGCGCAGCGACAATTCCGATCGACAGCCAAAGAACCACTCTCCGGCGCTGCCGCATCTCGTCACCGACCATTGAAGCCACCATCATTGTCCGCTGGGAGGGTAAGCGTCTCGTAAACGCCTCCCGGATATCCCTCATCCTGCGAACCTATTACACTTGACGCGCGGCGAAAGCAGCGGCGTCTGGAAAAAGACCGAACGAGCGAGGAAGCATGGCCGGCGACAAAAGCGCATCGGGCGGACCTAAGGGGCCGACGGGAACGCCGATCAACCTCATGGTCAAGGATCCCGAGCGCTTGGCGCGCAATATCGCGCTCATCCTCGAAGGTGCCTCGCGCGCTGCCGCGAACTTCCTGAAGCCCCGGGAAAACGGTTCCGTCTCGGCCGACGTCGTCGACGAGATCACCGAGATCATCAAGACCCTCTCCAAGGTGGTCGAGTACTGGACGGCCGATCCGACACGCAGCGTGCAGGCTCAGGCGCGGCTGTTCGGGCGCTATTTCGCGCTCTGGAATTCCGCCATTGCCCGGATGGCGGGCGCTCATATGCCGCCGACCGCCGTTCCTGACGCGCGCGACAAGCGCTTCCAGGATCCGGAATGGACGGACAACCAGTATTTCGACTTCGTGAAGCAGTTCTATCTCATCACCGCGCAGTGGGCCGACGAGATGGCGCGCGATGCGGAGGATCTCGACGCCCACACGCGGCTCAAGGCGCGCTTTTATGTCAGGCAGGTCGCCAACGCGATCTCGCCCTCGAATTTCCTCTTCACCAATCCCGAGATCCTGCGCGACACGCTTGATTCGAGCGCGGAAAATCTCGTTCGCGGCGTTAACATGTTTGCCGACGATATCGCCGCCGGCGAGGGCGAGCTGAAGATCCGCCAGGTGGACACGTCGAGCTTCACCATCGGCGGCAACCTGGCGCTGACCCCCGGTAAGGTCGTGCACCAGAACGAGGTCTGCCAGCTCATCCAGTACAAGGCCGCGACATCGGAGGTGTTGAAACGCCCCCTCTTCATCGTGCCGCCCTGGATCAACAAGTTCTACATCCTCGACCTGACGCCCGAGAAATCCTTCATCAAATGGGCTGTCGAGCAAGGCCACACGGTCTTCGTGGTTTCCTGGATCAATCCCGGAGAGAAGCAGGCTGGCAAGAGCTTCGAGCACTACATGCGCGAGGGCATCCTCGAGTCGCTCGATGTCATCGAGAAGATCACCCGCGAAAAGCAGGTCAACGCCATCGGCTATTGCGTCGGCGGGACGCTGCTTTCCTTCTCGATGGCCTATATGGCGGCGACCGGTGACACGCGCATCGCCGCCGCGACATTGTTCGCGACGCAGGTGGACTTCACCTTCGCCGGCGATCTCAAGGTCTTCATCGACGAGGAGCAGATCGAGCAGATCGAAAAGAAGATGAGCGTGCGCGGCTATCTCGAAGGCAAGAACATGGCGTCTTCCTTCAACATGCTCCGCTCGAACGAATTAATCTGGTCCTATGTGGTTAACAACTACTTTCGTGGTCGTGAGCCGATTCCGTTCGATCTCTTGTTCTGGAATTCAGACGCCACGCGAATGCCAGCCGCTAACCACTCGTTTTATCTGCGTAATTGCTACCTTGATAACAAGTTGGCCAGGGGCGAATTGTCGGTCGGCGACACCAGGCTGTCGCTCGGTGACATCAAGATCCCGATCTACAATCTCGCGACGCGCGAGGATCACATCGCGCCGGCGCGATCCGTCTTCTATGGCTCGTCGTTCTTTGGCGGCCCCGTGACCTTCGTGCTGTCAGGCTCGGGGCATATTGCCGGCGTCGTCAATCCGCCCACGCGCAAGAAATACCAGTACTGGACCGGCCCCGCTCCTTCCGGCGACGGCTTCGACGCGTGGCTCTCCAAAGCCGAGGAGCATGCGGGCTCATGGTGGCCGCATTGGCAGGCGTGGATCGAGAGCCTGGACGCGACGCGGGTCAAAGCGCGCGTCCCCGGCGGCCGGCGCGTCAAGCCGATCGAAGACGCGCCGGGCAGCTATGTCAAAGTGATGTCCTGAGCCGGGCAGCGCGCCGCTGCCTTGACCATGACAGTGGTGCCCGTCGGCGTCGAGCCGACGGGCCAATCCTTGATCAGCTGGTAATGAAGGCCAGAAGATCCTGGTTGATCACGTCGGCATGCACCGTCAGCATGCCGTGCGGATAGCCCTTGTAGATCTTGAGCGTGCCGTTCTTCAGCAGCTTGACCGAGAGCAGCGCGCTGTCGGCGATCGGAACGACTTGGTCGTCGTCGCCATGCAGAACCAGCGTCGGCACGGTGATCGCCTTCAGGTCTTCGGTCTGGTCGGTCTCCGAGAAGGCCTTGATGCCTTCGTAATGCGCCTTGGCGCTGCCCATCATGCCTTGCCGCCACCAATTGTCGATGACGCCCTGGGAGACTTCGGCGCCTGCGCGGTTGAAGCCGTAGAAGGGACCGGTCGGGAAATCGACGAAGAGCTGCGCGCGGTTGGCGGCGAGGCCGGCGCGAATGCCGTCGAAGACTTCGATCGGCAAGCCGCCTGGATTGCTTTCCGTCTTCAGCATCAGTGGCGGCACGGCGCTGACAAGGATCGCCTTGGCGACGCGGCCCTGAGGCTCGCCATATTGGGCGACATAGCGCGCGACTTCGCCGCCGCCGGTCGAATGGCCGATATGGACGGCGTTGCGGAGGTCGAGATGTTCGGCCACCGCCGAGGCGTCGGCCGCGTAGTGGTCCATGTCGTGCCCCTCGCTGACCTGTGCCGAACGGCCGTGGCCGCGACGGTCATGGGCGACGACGCGGAAGCCCTTGCTGAGGAAAAACAGCATCTGGGCGTCCCAGTCGTCACTCGACAACGGCCAGCCGTGATGAAAAACGATGGGCTGCGCTTCCTTCGGCCCCCAGTCCTTGTAGAAGATCTCTGTTCCGTCGGCAGTCGTGATGGTGCTCATGATGGCTCCCTCGGCCCAGACGGGCATCGCGCCCGCCTTCACCTGTCCATGTAACTCGACTGCGCATGATAGGGTGCGTGGCAAGACTGACATTCTGCGGGGCAAAAGCGACAACATGGATACCGTGGACAGCATCTGCACCGAGGTCGCCATCCTCTGCTATCCGAACTGCCAGCTGGCAGCGGTCTACGGGTTGACCGACCTTTTTCGTATCGCAGGAGAGATCAGCCGCGATCGCGCCGACGACGAGGCCACGCCGATCATCCGCGTCAGTCATTGGCAGCTCGATGCGGCGGGCGCGGATGTCGTCTGCACCTTCGACAGCCATCCGGGGCGTCCGCACCGCCTCGGCCATATCGTCATCCCGCCCAGCCTCATCGTCCCATCGCGAATGCAGCCGATGCAGACGCTTGCGACCTGGCTGCTGGCGCAGCATGGCAAGGGGTCGCGGCTGTGCTCGGTCTGCGCCGGCGCATTCCTTGCCGCCGATACCGGCCTCCTCGATGGGCGCGACGTCACCACGCATTGGGCATTCGCCGCCGAACTTGCCGAGCGCTATCCGAAGCTGCGGGTCGATGCTGACCGCATGGTGATCGATGATGGCGACATCGTCACGGCCGGCGGCATTCTCGCCTGGACCGATCTCGGCCTGACGCTGGTGGCACAGCAGCTCGGGCCTTCGATCATGCTCGATACCGCGCGATTCCTGCTCACCGATCCGCCCGGACGACTGCAGCAGCCCTTCATCGGCTTCGTGCAGCGCCGCGATCATGGCGACGAGGCAATCCTGAAGGTTCAGAACTGGCTGCAGGCAACAGGCGCGCGCGATCACGCGATCGAGGCACTTGCCGGACGGGCTGGGCTCGGCGAGCGCACGTTCCAACGCCGCTTCCACAAGGCCACAGGACTGCGCCCGACAGAATATGCCCAGCATATCCGCGTCGCCAAGGCGCGCGAATTGCTCGAGACGAGCCGCAAGAGCATCGAGCAGATCGCATGGGACGTCGGCTATGGCGACGTCTCCGCGTTCCGCCGTATCTTCCAGCGGCTGACCGGATTGGCGCCGGCCGACTACCGGCGCCGGTTCGGGACTGTGCTGCAGGAGCCGGACGAAGAGGCCGTCGCAGCTACTCCCTGAGCGTCCCGGTTTTCTTTGCCGTGAAAGTCGCGAGCGCGTCCATCAGCGCCGGCGACAGGCAGTCATACGGTTCGAGGCCCACCTCGCGGATCCGCGCACGGATGCCGTCCATCGACCGTGGCGGAACGCCGCCCTCGATCACCGATGAGACGAAAGCCGCGAATTGCGGCGCCTGCCATCCTTTGTCGGGGGAGAGCTCGGTGTGGACGAAGGTAAGCCCCTTGAAGGCATGGTCGCGTTCGACCGGCCCGTGCATATGAGCGCCGCATGCCTTGCAGGCATGGCGGAGGATCAGCGCGTCCGGATCGACGATCGCCAGCTTGTCGCCATTTTCGACCACATGGACATTCGCCGTCGGGGCGACAGCGACGATGGCAAAGATCGCGCCCGCCGGCTTCCAGCATTTGGTGCAGCCGCACGCGTGGTTGTGCACCACCTGCCCGTCGATCCGCACTTTGACTGGCTTTTCCGTGCAAAGGCAGGCGAGCGTGCCGCCTGCGAAGCTCTCGGACCCGGCGGTGATGCCATCGTCGATCGCCGGATGGAGAAGAACCGTCTCGGACATTTCCTGCTCCCTCGTTTTTCTCGCCCGTTGGCGCGGGCAGAGGAAACGCTAGACCCGTTCCCACGCTTTGGGAACGAAATCATTGGAGCCGACGCGAAGGGCGATCAGGAGAGCCCGGCCGCCTCGTCAAGGCCGAGCGCGAGATTGAGGTTCTGCACCGCGGCGCCGGATGCGCCCTTGCCGAGATTATCGAGCAATGCCAGCGCCATGCCCTGTCCGTTCGACGGATTGCCAAAGGCCATGATGCGCAGCCGATTGGTGCCGTTGAGGTTTTCCGGGTCGATGAGGGCGTGGAAGCCGGCGGCGCCGGTCCGCGCCTTCTGAACGTCGGCAGCCTCGTCGGCACTCAGAACTTCGATGAAGCGCTCGCCCTTGTAATGCGCCTTATAAGCCGTGGTGAGATCGGCCGCCGACGGCTTGCCGGGAAGAAGGCCGAGATGCAGCGGCAGTTCGATGATCATGCCCTGCGCGAAACGACCGACGGCCGGCGTGAACAGCGGCTGCTCCTGGATCGCGCCATAGCGAACGATCTCGGGCAGGTGTTTGTGCGCGAGATTGAGACCATAGGGCCGGAAGGCGTCATGCGAGCCGGGCGGCGGGGTTTGCTCCTCGAATTCGGCGATGAGGCCCTTGCCGCCGCCGGAATAGCCGGAAATGCCGTTGACGAAGAGCGGCCAGTCCGCCGGGAGAAGTCCGGCGTCGACCAGCGGCCGGATGAGCGCGATGGCTCCGGTCGCATAGCAGCCCGGATTGGCGATGCGGCTCGCGCCGGCGATCTTCTCGCGTTGTCCAGGCGCCAGTTCCGCGAAGCCATAAACCCAGCCCGGGAAGACACGATGCGCCGTCGAAGCATCGATGATCCGCGTCTGCGGGTTGGTGACATGCGTCACCGCCTCGCGCGCGGCATCATCAGGCAGGCACAGAATCACCGCATCGGCGGCGTTCATCATCTCCGCCCGCGCCGCGGTCTCCTTGCGCCGCTCCGGCTCGATCGACAGCAGCGCGATGTCCGGCCGACCCTCGAGGCGCTGGCGGATCTGCAGCCCGGTGGTTCCAGCTTCGCCGTCTATGAAGACCTTGGCTGACATGATCGTCTCCGCTTGAGCGCGTCGTGGGAATGTGCGGATGAAGCCGCCGCCTTCGGCCCTATCAAATGGGTGTGACAGGCGCATGCAAAAAGGGCGCTCCGGTTTCCCGAAGCGCCCTTTCCGAAACGTCTCGCGACGCGGCTTAGCGCTTGGAGAACTGGAAGCTGCGACGCGCCTTGGCGCGGCCGTACTTCTTGCGCTCGACAACGCGGCTGTCGCGGGTCAGGAAGCCGCCCTTCTTGAGGACGCCGCGCAGCTCGGGCTCGTAATAGGTGAGCGCCTTCGAGATGCCGTGGCGCAGCGCGCCAGCCTGGCCGGAGAGACCGCCGCCGGCAACGGTGGCGACGATGTCATACTGGCCATTGCGATTGGCAACGCCGATCGCCTGGCGAACCAGCATCTGCAGCACGGGGCGCGCAAAATAGGCCGAGAACTCACGCGTGTTCACGGTGATCTTGCCGGTGCCCGGACGGATCCAGACGCGGGCGATCGCGTTCTTGCGCTTGCCGGTGGCATAGGCGCGGCCCTGGGCGTCCAGCTTCTGGACATGGACCGGGGCGGCGTTCTCGGACGAAGTCGAGACGAGGTCCTGGAGCGACTGAAGATCGGCCATGTTCAGGCAACCCTCTTGTTCTTGGGATTGAGCGCGGCGACATCGAGCACTTCAGGCTGCTGCGCCTCGTGCGGATGGCTGGAGCCACCATAGACGCGCAGATTGCTGAACTGCCGACGGCCAAGCGGGCCCTCGGGAAGCATGCGCTCGACGGCCTTCTCGATCACACGCTCGGGGAAACGCCCCTCGATGATCTGGCGCGGGCTGCGCTCCTTGATGCCGCCGATATAGCCGGTGTGCCAGTAGTAGCGCTTGTCCTGGTACTTGCGGCCCGTGAAGACGCACTTCTCGGCATTGATGATGATGACGTTGTCGCCATCATCGACATGCGGCGTGAAGCTGGCCTTGTGCTTGCCGCGCAGACGGTTCGCCACGATGGTGGCGAGCCGGCCGACAACCAGCCCTTCGGCGTCGATCAGAATCCACTTCTTCTCGACATCCGCCGGCTTGGTGGAAATGGTGCTCATTATCGAACTCGTTTCTCGTGCCCTCGGGGGCATAAGGGAAGGCAACGGGACGAGCCCGTCGATCGGCGGGTTGTCTACAGTTTCGCGGGCGGCGCGTCAACCATGACAAAACGGCGTCGGCGGCAAAACCATCATAAAAATCATAGTTCTGGCAAGTGCGGTATCATATTACCGTAAATCGATGCGGGCCGAATTCCGCCATGATGATCGGGCTCAGTGTTTCGGGTCGAGGATGACCTGTTCCAGCAACCCGGCGATCGGCTATCGTGTTGGCCGGACCGTGCGATCAGGAAGCGGACAATGACGGAAAGCGGACTTTCTCCCCGGTTGAGCATCGTGACGCTTGGTGTGGCCAATGTCGCGAAGGCCAAGGCGTTCTACGAGGCGCTTGGCTGGCGGCCTTCTTCGGCGAGCCAGGAGCAGATCATCTTCTTCCAGCTTTCCGGCGTGGTGCTGGCGCTGTTTGATCGCAACCATCTTGCCGACGACGCCACAGTCGCGCCGGCCGGAGACGGATTCCGTGCCGTGACCCTAGCGCACAATGTCGGCTCCGAGGCCGAGGTCGACGCCGCCCTCGCCCATGCCGAGCGCGCAGGCGCCCGGATCGTCAAGCCGGCGTCGAAGGTCTTCTGGGGTGGCTATTCAGGCTATTTCGCCGACCCCGACGGCCATCTCTGGGAGGTGGCCTTCAACCCATTCGTTTCCTTCGATGAGGCAGGCCGCCTCGTCCTCCCCGGACCCGCTGCATGAAAACCAGAACTCTCGCGCTGCTGCTTGTCACGACGTCGGCGCTTGTCGGCCCGCCCGCCTTTGCCGCCCAGCCTTACGCGCCCGTCATTGCGACCTATGACACCGCCGGCGCTGACGACGCCGAGCTCAAGGCCTTCGTCGATTCGCTGCAGAAGGCGATCGATAGCGGCGATGCCGCTTTCCTGAAGCTGCAGGTTGCCAAGGATCTCGCGATCTATGCGCCGCCGGTCGGCTTTCCCGATGCATCGACGCCCGGCCCGCTTTCAAATCCCGACAAGCATGTCGGCGACCAGCGGCTCGACGAGGCCGCGATCCTCATGGGCTCGGCGGATGCCGACTACACGCGCGATGATCTCGACAGCATGGTCATCGATCTGTTCGGCACGGCGATCGAGCCGCAGACGCTCGGCAAATCCAAGATCGCTGGCGACAGGTTGTGTTCGCCGGCCGAGCCGATCTTCGATCGCGACAAGGCGCTCGAGATGGCGACCGCCGCGGATGTGCCGCCGGGTAATCTCTGGATCCTCTCGGACAAGACGGATTTCCACGAGAAGCCCGACGCCAAGTCGCCGGTGGTCGAAACGCTGCCGGCTCATTCGGTGGTTCCCTTCATCGAAGGATCGGTCGACGTTCCCGCGGATGGAACGGACGAGGCCGATGATGGCGGCTGGTATTCCGTTGCGCTGCCCTCGGGCAAGACAGGCTATGCCTCGGATGACGCTTCGCTCGGCTTCCAGGCGGTCAGCGTTTGCTATGGCAAGGTCGAAGGTCACTGGGCCGTGACGGCCGTGATCGTGCCGAGCCTCTGACGGCTCAAGGCCACCAGCGTCGGCTCAATGGGCCGACGTTCGCGACATCAGGTTGACGATCATGACGCCGACCAAGATGAAGCCGATGCCGACGGCACCCCAGGCGTCCGGCTTCTGGCCGAACACCGCCCAGCCGATGGCCGAGATCAGGACGATGCCGATGCCGGACCAGACGGCATAGGCGACGCCGATCGGGATCGCCCGCAGCGTCAGCGACAGGAAATAGAACGCCGTGACATAGCCGACGGCGACGATGATCGATGGTCCGAGCCGCGTGAAGCCATCGGACGCCTTCAGCGACAGCGTGGCGATCGTCTCGGCGAAAATCGCGATCCCCAGATAGAGATAGCTCTGCATGATCAGGCGCCTTTCCGCGTCTGCTGGATGAGGCGGTCGTGCAGCCCCGCCCGATCGGCGGTCGCGACGCCGAGAATGTCGGCCAGCCAGACGCCGTCGGCCGCGAAACGGATAACCTGCAAGGCTTCATCGCCATCGGTCTCATGGTGGCGTTCGAGCCGCTGCCGCAGCCACGCGGCCCAGTCGGCGCGGATGTCCGGGTCGGCAATGGCCGAAATCCAGAGCCCGGCGAAGGGCGGCGTTTGGTGGCGTTCATCGGCGCGGAACACCGAGCCGACATAGGCGCGCGTGAAACAGCCATAGCGCTCGCCGTCGGCTGCAATCGCCTCGTCGATCTCGCGGTCCAGTTCGCCGAAAAGCCCGGCGAAGACCGCGTCGACCAGCGCCGCCTTGCTGCCGAAATGATGGAAAAATGCGCCTTTGGTCACTCCGGCAGCCGCAGCGACGGCGTTGACGCTGAGCCCTGCAATCCCCGCCTCGACCACCATCGATCGCGCTGAGCCGAGCAGCGCGGCACGCACCTGTTCCGGGTCCTTCGGTTTGCGATGAGCTTGCGACACGAACAAAACATACCGCATGGTATGTTCGGGAGTCCAGCCTTGCGATCGGACCTGCCGGGCCTCATTTCTTGTTTCTCGCATCAGGAGACTGCCATGCCGATCGATCACGACCGCTATGATGACGCCTATCTCCGTGACATCCTCGCGACGACACGGACGATCGCCATGGTCGGTGCCAGCCCGAAGCCCGAACGGCCGAGCAATGGCGTCCTCGCTTATCTCGATCACGCCGGCTACGAGGCCTATCCGGTGCACCCCGGCCTTGCGGGCGGCACCATTCACGGCCGCACGGTGGTAGCCCGGCTCGCCGACGTGCCGGCTGCAATCGACATGGTCGATGTCTTCCGCAATTCAGAGGCGATCCCTGCGCTCGTCGATGAGGTGCTGGCGCTCGATCCGCTGCCGAAGGTCGTCTGGCTGCAGCTCGCCATCCGCAACGACGCGGCAGCGGCGCGGCTGGAGGCGGCGGGCATCAAGGTCGTGATGGATCGCTGCCCCGCGATCGAGCGCCCGCGCCTGCTCGGACGTTGAACGCCGAGCACAAACGCACCGATCGTATCGAAAACGGGGAAAATCCTTCTTTGCCACGCGCCATCGCTTCGCGGTATCGATAGAAAAAGTGCGCAGATGACCTGATGCGCTGACACAATCGGCTTGGGAGGAAATGATGGCTGAAGACAGGATTCCGGGGTTTGCGACGCTGGCGGTGCACGCTGGAGCGCAGCCCGACCCGACCACCGGCGCGCGGGCGACGCCGATCTACCAGACGACTTCGTTCGTGTTCGAGGATGTCGATCACGCCGCGTCACTGTTCGGCCTGCAGGCTTTCGGCAACATCTATACCCGCATCGGCAACCCGACCAATGCCGTGCTCGAGGAGCGCGTCGCTGCGCTCGAGGGCGGTACCGCTGCCCTTTCCGTTGCCTCCGGTCATGCGGCGCAGCTGCTCGTCTTCCATACGCTTTTGACGTCGGGAGACGAATTCGTCGCCTCGAAGAAACTCTATGGCGGCTCGATCAACCAGTTCGGCAATGCTTTCAAGAGCTTCGGCTGGAACGTGGTCTGGGCCGATCCGGATGACATCTCGTCCTTCGAGCGGGCGATCACGCCGAAAACCAAGGCGATCTTCATCGAATCGATCGCCAATCCGGGCGGCATTGTCACCGACATCGCCGCGATTTCAGCGGTCGCCAAGCGGGCGAATGTGCCGCTCATCGTCGATAACACCCTGGCGACGCCCTATCTCTGCCGGCCGTTCGAGCATGGCGCCGACATTGTCGTGCATTCGCTGACCAAATTCCTCGGTGGTCACGGCAATTCGGTCGGCGGCGTCATCGTCGACGGTGGCCGCTTCAACTGGACGCGCGAGGGCCGCTATCCGAAGCTCTCGGCGCCGCTGCCTGAATATGGTGGCGTCATCCTTGCAGAAACCTTCGGCAATTTCGCCTTTGCTATCGCCTGCCGCGTGCTCGGCCTGCGTGATCTTGGACCGACGCTCGCGCCGCAGAACGCGTTCCTGATTCTGACCGGCATCGAGACGCTGCCGCTGCGCATGCAGCGCCATTCCGAGAACGCCCGGGCGGTCGCCGAATTCCTGGCCGATCATCCGGCGGTGTCGTGGGTCAGCTATGCCGGCCTGCCAGGCGATCGCTATTACAATCTCGCCAAGCGCTATGTGCCGAAGGGTGCCGGCGCGGTGCTGACCTTTGGGCTCGCGGGTGGCTATGACGCTGGCGTCAAGCTCGTCTCGTCGGTCAAGCTGTTCTCGCATCTCGCCAATATCGGCGATACGCGCTCGCTGATCATTCATCCGGCCTCGACGACGCATCGTCAGCTCTCGGATGCGCAGAAGGTGCAGGCCGGCGCCGGTCCCGACGTGGTCCGTCTTTCGATCGGCATCGAGGACAAGGAAGACATCATCGCCGACCTGCAGCAGGCGCTCGGCTGAGGCTTCGCGCGGGGTGGGCTCAGGCCGCCTGCCCCGCCGACCAGCCTGACGACCAGGCCCACTGGAAATTATAGCCGCCGAGCCAGCCGGTGACGTCGACGACTTCGCCGACGAAAAAGAGCCCCGGCACGGCCTTGACCTGCATCGTCTTCGAATCGAGCGCCGCGGTATCAATGCCGCCGAGGGTCACCTCGGCGGTGCGATAGCCTTCCGAGCCGTTGGGCTTGATCCGCCAGTCGTTCACCGCGGCAGTCACCGCCTTCAGAATCGCATCGGAGCAATCAGCAAGGTTGGGTCTCGCGCCGGCCTCGCTCGCGATGAACTGCGCCAGCCGCTTGGGCATCTGCTCGCCGAGCAAAGTCGCCACCTGCTGGCGGCCATTCGCGGTGCGGGCGGCCTTGAGCTGAGCCAGCACGTCGACCCCCGGCAGCAGAGACAGACTGATCGTCTCGCCCGGCCGCCAATAGGAGGATATCTGGAGGATCGCCGGGCCGCTGAGGCCGCGATGGGTGAAGAGCAGCGCTTCCTCGAACGCCGTCTTGCCGGCGCGCGCAACGGCGTCGACGGCGAGGCCGGCCAGCGGGGCCGTCTTCTCCAGCAGGGCCGGTTCGAACGTCAGTGGCACCAACCCGGGCTGCGTCTCGATGAGAGGCAGGCCGAACTGACGCGCGATGCGATAACCGAAATCGGTCGCGCCCATCTTCGGGATCGACAATCCGCCAGTGGCGATGACGAGTGACTGCGATTCGACAGTCTCGTCGGAGCATGCAATCCGAAAGCCGTCCGGCCCATGCTCGACGGCGCTGACCGAAGTGCCGAGGCGCAGCGTCACATCGCCCATCGCCATCTCGGCGATCATCATCTCGACGATCTGCCGCGCCGAGCCATCGCAAAAGAGCTGGCCGAGCTTCTTCTCGTGCCAGGCGATCTTGTGGCGTTCGACAAGGGCGATGAAATCGCGGGGCCGATAGCGGGATAGCGCCGAGATCGCGAAACGCGGATTGGCGGAGATGAAGTTGGCCGGGCCGGCGCCGGTATTGGTGAAATTGCAGCGGCCGCCGCCGGATATGCGGATCTTCTCACCGGCCGTCCGCGCATGGTCGACAACGAGAACGCGCCGCCCGCGCTTGCCCGCCTCTGCGGCGGCCATCATGCCGGCCGCCCCGGCGCCGATCACGACGACATCGAACCGCGTCACGCCGGCCTCGGCGCGGCGAAGATCGCCTCGATGCCGGCAGAATCAAGAATGCGAAAAGCGCCGGGTGCGAGGTCGTCCGGAAGATCGAGCGCGCCGACGCGGTCTCGATGCAGCGCAGCCACATGATTTCCCAGCGCGGCGAACATGCGCCGCACCTGATGATAGCGCCCCTCATTCAGCGTCACGAAGCACTCGGTCGGCGAAATGGTTTCCATCGCGACGGGGAGCAGCGGCTTTTCCTCGCCCTCCAGCATCAGCGTGCCCGCGGCGAGCGCCGCGTCCTCGCTGCCATCGAGCGGACGGGCGAGCGTTACGCGATAGCGCTTCGGCACATGGCTCTTCGGCGCGATGATCCGGTGCAGCAGCGCGCCGTCGTCCGTCATGAGAATGAGCCCGGACGTCTCCTTATCGAGCCGGCCAACGGTAGAGATGGCGGGATCGCGCCGCCGCCAGCGTTCCGGCAGCAGGCTGTAGATCAGCGGTCCGATATCCTTCTGCGAGCAGGTGACGCCGAGCGGCTTGTTCAGCATCAGGATGAAGCCGGGCGACGGGTCGAGCGGCTCGCCCGAAACCGTCATGCGCGTCGCAAGGTCGGCAGTCACATAAACGCGCTGCGCCGGGTCGGTCTCGGCCTCGCCGTCGAGGACGACGCGGCCGCCCTCGATCAGGGTCTGCACCTCGCGGCGCGAGCCATAGCCGAGATTGGCGAGCAGCTTGTCGAGCCGCGCGGTCGGCGCCTTGTTCATCGGATCGCCTCGAACAGTTTGTAGCCGTCGGCGTCGCCGATGACGCGAACCACCTTGAAGCTCGCCTTGAGCACGTCCTCATAGGGCAGATGCCGGTTTGCCGTCACGAAAGCGCGCCCGCCTCGGCGCAGCGCTCCGGCCGCGCGGCGGATGAAGGCCTGGCCGAGCGCCCGGTCCTCCGCGCCGCCATCATGGAAGGGCGGGTTCATGACGACGAAATCGAGCCCCTCGGGCAGCGCGACTGTCCGGACGTCGGCCCAGAGAAAGCTGGCGCGCGCGTCGACGACATTGTGCTCGGCGCATTCGACCGCGCGGCGATCGATATCGACCAGCGTCAAGGCGGTCACAAGCGGCGACGGCAATACGGCCCGCGCGAGAAATCCGATGCCGCAGCCAAGATCGGCGCCTCGCCCTTCGAGCAGCGGCAGCACCTCGATCAGCGCGGCGGTGCCGGGATCGACTCGGTCGAAGGCGAAGGCGCCGGGTTGCGACCAAAGCCCCAGGTCAGGAACGATACGCGGGGCGCCGTCCGCGATGGCCTCATCGATGCCCGAGAGCGGCCGGTCGACCACCACTTCACAGACGCGGTGATGGCGGCGAGGGGCCGACGACACCTCGAGGCCGAACCCTTCCAGCTCTGTGACGAGGCGGGCGCCGCCCTTCTTCACCGGGGCCATCACGGTGAACCGCCCGCCCGGCATCAGGGCTTTCAGGGCGAGGGCCAGCGTATAGCGCCGCTCGATCGTGCCCGGCGGCGCGAGCATCGCCAGCGCGGCCAAATCCTGATGGCGCTCTTCGAGCTTCGCGGCGCCTGGCATCAGCGGCGAGAACTGCACCGCGTCCTTCGCCACGTCGGCGAGTTCCGTAGGCGGCTCGCCATAAACGCCCTGTTGCTTGCTGTCCGCCATGTCCCGCCACATCTGATGATCCGCGGCGTTCCTACCGCGCCACGGCGCATCACGAAAGAGCCAGGCACGCCGACGACGGCGCGGGTTGCCCGGCGCGGGCCGGCGATGGAAGGTGGCGGCAAGGAGAATCATGCCGGCGATGCGACCCGAAATCCTCAATCCGCTCTTCCGCTCCGTGACGAGCCTTGCCGGCGTCGGTCCGAAGGTCGGCGAGATGATCGGCCGCCTGCTCAGCCTTGATGCGGCCGGCGAGCCGCCGCGCGTCGTCGATCTTCTGTTCCACATGCCGACCGGCGTCATCGACCGCCGCAATCAGCCGGGCATCGCACTTTCGCCGGAAGGGGCGATCGTGACGCTTGAGCTTCGCATCGACCGTCACCAGCCACCGCCGCCCGGCAATCGCAAGCAGCCCTACCGCGTCTTCGGCCAGGACGAGACCGGCGAGATCGCGCTCGTCTTCTTCCACGCCGAGACGGCCTTTCTCGAGCGCACCATGCCGATCGGCCAGACGCGCTATGTCAGCGGCCGCGTCGAATGGTTCAACGGCCGGCCGCAGATGGTCCATCCCGATCATGTCGTCGATCGCGAGGGCTTCGAGAAGCTGCCGATGATCGAGCCTGTTTATCCGATGACCGCAGGTCTCGCCCGGAAGACACTGGCGCGGGCCGTGCGCGGCGCCATCGACAGCCTGCCACATCTGCCGGAATGGTTCGACGCGCCACTGCTCGCCCAGCGGAGCTGGCCGGACTTCCACGACGCGCTCGATGCCGCGCATACGCCACGCGGCCCGGAAGACCTCGTCTCGACCAGCCCGGCGCTGATGCGGCTCGCTTATGACGAAATCCTCGCCAGCCAATTGGCCCTCGCCCTCACCCGCGCCAATCTCCGCCGCGCCTCGGGACGGGCGCGCCTCGGCGACGGCCGGATGCGCGCGGCGATCATCGGCGCCCTGCCCTTCAGCCTGACAGGAAGCCAGAGCCAGGCGATCGCCGAGATCGAGGCGGATCTCGTGGCGCCCGACCGGATGTTGCGTCTGCTGCAGGGCGATGTCGGCTCCGGCAAGACGCTGGTGGCGCTGATGGCTGCGGCGATCGTCATCGAGAGCGGCGCGCAGGTCGCGCTGATGGCGCCGACCGAATTGCTGGCGCGCCAGCATGCGAAATCACTCGCGCCGCTCGCCGAGGCAGCCGGCATCCGCCTCGCGGTCCTGACCGGCCGGGAAAAAGGCCGCGAACGCGGCGCTATCCTCGAAAGGCTTGCCGAAGGCACCATCGATCTGGTGGTCGGGACGCACGCTGTCTTCCAGACCGGCGTCGAATTTCGCGATCTCGGTCTTGCGGTCGTCGACGAACAGCATCGCTTCGGCGTGCATCAGCGCCTGGCGCTCGCCGGCAAGGGCGCCGCCACCGATATCCTGGTGATGACCGCAACGCCGATTCCGCGCACCCTCGTGCTCGCCGCGTTCGGCGACATGGATGTCTCGAAGCTCACGGAAAAGCCGGCTGGTCGGCGCCCGATCGAGACGCGGACCATTCCGATCGAACGGCTCGATGAAGTCGTCGGCCGGATCGCGACCGCTATCGAAGGCGGCGCCAAGGTCTATTGGGTGTGCCCGCTCGTCGAGGAATCCGAGGAAGTCGACGCCGCCGCGGCCGAAGCCCGGTTCGCGGAGTTGAAGGCGACGCTTGGCGCGGCGGTGGGTCTGGTTCATGGCCGGATGAAGGCGGCGGACAAGGACGCGGCGATGCTGGCCTTCCAGCGCGGCGACACGCGCCTGCTTGTCGCGACCACCGTGATCGAGGTCGGCGTCGATGTTCCCGACGCCACCATCATCGTCATCGAGCATGCCGAGCGCTTTGGCCTCGCGCAGCTCCATCAGCTGCGTGGCCGGGTCGGGCGCGGTTCGAAGCCCTCGACGTGCCTGTTGCTCTATCGCGGCCCGCTCGGTGAAACGGCGCATGGCCGGCTCGCCATCATGCGCGAAACCGAGGATGGTTTCCGGATCGCGGAGGAGGATCTCCGCCTTCGTGGCGAGGGCGATCTGCTCGGCACCAAGCAGTCCGGTGTGCCTGGCTTCCGCATCGCGCGGTTCGAAGAGCATGGCGCGCTGTTCGAGATCGCGCGGCAGGATGCACGGCTGATTGTCGAGCGCGACCGCGATCTTGTCTCCGAGCGCGGCAAGGCGCTGCGGCTGCTGCTTTATCTCTTTGGGCGCGACGAAGCGATCCGCCTGCTGCGCGCCGGATGATTCCGCCTCGCCTCGGCCGTGTTTTGCGGCTAGGCGTTTGGCTCCCGCCGAACCGTTCGAGCGTCATGCCGCCGCCCGCCTCCCCAGAACGTCCGATGGCGCGCGTCCGCGCCCTCTTCCGGTCCAGCGAACCGTCGCTGCTGTTGCTTGCCGCGGTTATCGGCGCGCTTGCCGGTTTGATCGTCGTGGCGATCTCATCGACCACGGAGGCGCTGCATGTCTGGCTTTACGGCATCGACCCCGGCAGCCAGCTCAGCGCGACGGCTGCGATCGAGCCGTGGCATGTCGCCATCCCGCTTGCCGGCGGGGCGCTGCTCGGCCTCGTCATCTTCCTGTTCCGCAAGCGCCGCCGTCTGATCGTCGATCCGATCGAAGCGAACGCCTTGCATGGCGGGCAGATGTCGCTGTTCGACAGCCTGCGCGTCGGCCTCGAGAACGTTATTTCAAACGGTTTTGGCGCCTCGGTCGGACTGGAGGCAGGCTATACGCAGGTCGCGAGTGGATTTGCGTCGACGATCGGCACGCGGCTCGGCCTTCGCCGCACCGATCTGCGCCTCGTGGTCGGCTGCGGCTCTGCCGGCGCCATCGCGGCTGCTTTCGGCGGCCCGCTGACCGGCGCGTTTTATGGCTTCGAGCTGATCATCGGCGTCTATTCGGTGGCGAATGTTGCGCCGGTGCTGATTGCGGCGCTGACGGGCTATCTCGTCGCGCGCACGCTCGGCCTCGATGTCCACATCATCACAATCCCGAGCGGCTTTCATGTCGATGCCTCGCACTATCCGCCCTTCCTGGCGCTGGGTCTGCTGCTCGGGCTGCTGGCCATCGGCATCATGCGTCTCATCACGCTGGTCGAACTGGCCTTCCAGAAGAGCGGCATTCCGCGCTTCTTCCGTCCGGCCATCGGCGGCGTCGCCGTCGGCCTGCTGGCGCTCATCACGCCGCAAGCTCTCTCCGGAGGGCATGGCGCGCTCTATCTCAACCTCGCGACGACGCCTGCCATCGGCACGTTGCTGCTGGTGATCCTCGTCAAGATCGCGGCGACCTCGGCCTCGATCGGTTCCGGATTTCGCGGCGGCCTCTTCTTCGCTTCGCTGTTTCTCGGCGTGCTGGTCGGTCGGCTCTATGGCGCGTCGCTCGAACTCCTGTTTCCACAGCTCGATCTCGACCCGACCGTGACGGCGATCGTCGGCATGAGCGCATTGGCGGTCGGCATCATCGGCGGTCCGCTCACGATGACCTTCCTCGCGCTGGAAGTGACGGGCGATCTCCAGCTGACCGGCATCGTGCTGGCCGCCTCGATCCTCTCGGCGACGACGGTGCGGCAGTTCTTTGGCTATTCGTTCTCGACCTGGCGGCTGCATCTGCGCGGCGAGACGATCCGCGGCGCGCAGGATATCGGCTGGCTGCGCGATCTGACGGTCGGCCGCATGATGCGCACCGACATGCGGCCGATCCTCGCCTCGATGCGGCTCGACGCTTTCCGCAGCCTCTATCCCCTCGGCTCGGCCCAGCGTGTCGTCGCGACCGACAATGCCGGCGGCTATGCCGGTATCGTGCTGGTTGCCGAGGCCCATGCGAGCGCCGAGCCGGGCGAGCACACGGTCGCCAAGCTTTGCCGCTATCCGGACCGGATGCTTCTGCCCGACATGACGGCGCGCGAGGCGGCCGCGACCTTCGATGCGGCCGAAAGCGAGGAGCTCGCCGTCGTCGACGACACGGATCATCGGCAGGTCATCGGCCTCTTGACCGAAGCGCATCTCTTGCGCCGCTATGCCGAGGAACTCGACAAGGCACGGCGGTCCCTGTCCGGCGAGAGCTGAGCGCTCCGGCTCAGGCGACGGGGATGCGCGGCGCCGGAACGGGTTGCAGCCGCGCGGGATCATAGTCGGGCGTGACGAGGCCGGCCGAAAGCACCACTTTCGCGGCCTCTTCAACGGTCATGTCGAGTTCGATCAGCTCGCTGCGCTTGACGAACAGCATGAAGCCCGCCGTCGGCGCCGGGCTCGGCGGCAGGAACACCGTCACCCACTCCTCGCCGTCCTGGCCGATGCGCTGGCGGATTTCGCCGCGTGTCTCGGTGGCGATGAACACGATCGCGTAGACGCCCTTGTAGGGAAACTCCATCAGCGCGGTCTTGTGGAACGACTTGCCCTTCGACGACAGCACGGTCTCGAACAGCTGCTTCAGCGCGCCATAGAGATTGCGCACCAGCGGCGTGCGGCCGACGAGCGATTCGCCGAGGCCAACCAGCGTGCGGCCGACGAAATTTGCCGTCAGGAAACCGAGCAACGTCAAGGCGATCACGGCGACCAGAACGCCGAAGCCGGGCACGGAAAACGGCAGGTATGAATCGGGGCTGTATTCGCGCGGAATGACCGGCTTGACCCACCCATCGATCCATTTGATCAGCGACCAGGTCAGATAGATCGTGATCGAGATCGGCGCCGCGATCACCAGCCCGGTCAAAAAATAGTTCCGCAGCCGCTTCACGATCCGCCGTCCCGGCGAATCCACGGGCACGGATAGCTGAGGCTCGTCCAGACTCATGCCATCTCCTGTCGCCTGAAAGCGAACTCTGCCACGGTATTATGACGGCTGCGAAAAGGATCGCCAGCCTCGATCCGCGCCAGGTGATGCTGGCCAGGGCATTCGTCCGGATCGGTTACTCAACCGTGACCGACTTTGCGAGGTTGCGCGGCTGGTCGACATCCGTGCCCATGAAGACCGCCGTGTGATAGGCGAGCAGTTGCACCGGGATCGCATAGACCAGCGGCGTCACCACAGCTGGCATTTCCGGCAGGATCAGCGTCTCGACCGTATCGATCGCGGCCGCCTCGCTGCCCTTCTTGTCAGTGATCAGGATGATGCGGCCGCCGCGCGCGGCAACCTCCTGCATGTTCGAGACCGTCTTCTCGAAGACGCGGTCATAAGGCGCGATGACGACAACGGGCATTTCCTCGTCGATCAGCGCAATCGGCCCATGCTTCAGCTCGCCGGCCGCATAGCCCTCGGCGTGGATATAGGAGATTTCCTTCAGCTTCAGCGCGCCTTCCAGCGCGATCGGATAGCTGGTGCCACGGCCGAGATAGAGGCAGTGTTTCACCTTGGCGAGGTCGCGGGCCAGCGCCTCGATCTGTCCCTCGAGGCGGAGCGCCTGGTGTATCAGGCGCGGAACCTCGCTGAAGGCGCGCACGAGCGACGCCTCTTCCGCGGCATCGATCGTGCCGCGCGCCCGTCCTGCGGCGATCGCGGTCGCAGCGAGCACGGCGAGCTGAGCGGTGAATGCCTTGGTCGAGGCGACGCCGATCTCGGGGCCGGCCAGGATCGGCAGCATGACATCGGCCTCGCGCGCGATCGTCGACTCGCGGACATTGACGATCGCGGCAATGCGCTGGCCCTCGCCCTTGGCGTAGCGCAGCGAGGCGAGCGTATCGGCCGTTTCGCCGGACTGCGAGATGACGATCGACAGCCCGTCCTTCGACAAGGGTTGCTCGCGGTAGCGGAATTCGGAGGCGATATCGATGTCGACAGGCAACCGGGCGAGCCGCTCGAACCAGTATTTGGCAACAAAGCCGGCATAGAAGGCGGTCCCGCAGGCGGTGATCGAGAGGCGGTCGATACGCGGGAAATCGATATCCGCAACCGTCTTGGCGGTGTTGGCGACGAGGTCGAGATAATGCGCGAGCGTCCGGCCAACGACTTCCGGCTGCTCGTGGATCTCCTTGACCATGAAATGGCGGTGATTGCCCTTGTCGGCGATATAGGTCGAGCCGGCGGTCGTGGTCAGCGTCCTGAGGACCTCGACATCGTCGGCATCGAAAATCGTCGCGCCGGCGCGGGTCAGGACCACGCTGTCGCCATCCTCGAGATAGGTGATCTCGTCGGTAAACGGCCCGAGCGCGATCGCATCGGAGCCAAGGAACATTTCGCCGCTGCCCCAGCCGATGGCGAGCGGGCTGCCGCGACGGGCGCCGATCAGGAGATCGTCCTCGCCTTCGAACAGGAAGGCGAGCGCGAACGCGCCGCTGAGCCGCTTCAGCGCCCCCTGCACCGCATCTTTCGGCGCGAGGCCGTCGATGAGCCCGAGCGTCACCAGCTGGGCTACGACTTCGGTGTCCGTGTCCGAAGAAAAGACGCGGCCGGCGGCCTCCAGCTCGAGCCTGAGCTCGCGGAAATTCTCGATGATGCCGTTATGGACGACCGCGACGCGTTCGGTCGCGTGCGGGTGGGCGTTGCGCTCGGTCGGGGCGCCATGCGTCGCCCAGCGGGTGTGGCCGATGCCGGTGCATCCACCTTTGCGGCTGCCCGCCAGCTTCGCTTCGAGATTGCGCAGCTTGCCTTCGGCGCGCAGCCGGTCGAGATGCCCGCCTTCGAGCGTGGCAATGCCGGCCGAATCATAACCGCGATATTCGAGCCGCTTCAGCCCGTCGACGAGCAGCGGCGCGACCGGCGTCAGTCCGAGAATGCCGATGATGCCGCACATGCCGCGCGTCCCCCACGATTCGAGGCCGGCGATCATCCGGCTGATTTTCAGAGTCTGCCGCGAGAACCCTTAATAGTCCTTGGCAAACCCCGGAAATCACGTCCTGTTTCGGCTTTTCATGGATGTCCTAGACGCGCTTCCGCTCCGTCGCCGCCTTGGCGGCACGGAAGCGCGCGGCCCAGCCGGGCTTTTCCACCTGACGAGCACGGCCGAGCGCCAGCGCATCCGGCGCGACGTCCTCGGTGATGACGCTGCCCGAGCCGACATAGGCGCCGTCTCCGATATTGACCGGGGCGACCAGCGCGCTGTTGGAGCCGATGAAGGCGCCCACGCCGATCACGGTCAGCGCCTTATCGTAGCCGTCATAATTGCAGGTCACCGTGCCAGCGCCGATATTCGCCTCGGCGCCGACATGGGCGTCGCCGATATAGGTCAGGTGGCTGACCTTGGCGCCGGCGCCGATCTCGGCATTCTTCACCTCGACGAAATTGCCGACCTTGGACTGCGGCCCGAGCTTGGCGCCGGGGCGCAGCCGCGCGAAAGGTCCGACCGCCGCGCCGCCTTCGACCCGCGCGCCTTCGAGATGCGAGAAGGCATGGATGATCGCGCCGCTTTCGACCTTTACGGCGGGGCCGAACACGACATTCGGCTCGACGGTGACATCCGGCTCGATCTGCGTGTCATGTGCGAAGAACACCGTTTCCGGGGCGACCAACGTCACGCCGGCGAGCATGGCGCGGCGGCGGGCGCGGGTCTGCCAGATGGCTTCGACCTCGGCCAGTTCGACGCGCGTATTGACGCCGGCGACCTCATCGGCGTCGGCCTCGATCGCGACCACCGGCAGCCCGGCGGCGTGGGCAACGCCGACCGCATCGGTCAGATAATATTCGCGCTTGGCATTGTCGTTGCCGATCGAGGCTAGCAGATGCAGCAGCCCGGCGCCGGCAAACGCCATCAGCCCGGCATTGCAGAGGCCTATCTGGCGTTCCTCGGGCGAGGCGTCGCGCTCTTCCCGGATCGCGACGAGACTGCCCTTCTCGACGAGAAGGCGCCCATAGCCGGTCGGATCATCAGGTCGGAAGCCGAGAACGACCACGGCGGCGCCCGCCGCAATCTCGGCGCGGAGCCGCGCGATCGTCTCGGGTGTCACAAGGGGTGTGTCACCATAGAGCACCAGGACGTCGTCGACCGGATCGGCCAGCGCATCGCGGGCCGCGAGAACGGCATGCGCCGTGCCGTGGCGCTCGGTTTGGATGAAGATCTGCGACGCAGGCGCCGCCTTGCTGACGAAGCGCTCGACCGCTTCCGCGCCGCTGCCGGCCACGATGGCGAAGCGGTCGATGCCGGCAGCCGCCGCCGACTTCAGCACATGGCCGATCATCGGCAGCCCCGCGACCGGGTGCATCACTTTAGGCAGGGAGGAACGCATACGCGTCCCCTCGCCGGCTGCGAGCAGGATGGCGAGCGATGAGCGATCGGTCATGGGTCCTCCCTTCGTCGAACGGAGGCCAGCATTGCGCGATCCGGGCGCTTGCGGTCAAGCGCCGAGCCGCTTCATCGAACGGAGCCGCGGTCAGCCGACCTGCTGCAGCATCGGGAAGGTTTCGAGCAGGAAGAAGGAGATGCGCGACATCTGGCCCGTCAGGAACAGCAGCCCGGCAATGACGAGGAAGGCGCCCATCGCCTTCTCGACCTTCGGCAGATGGCGGCGGAACTTTCCGAGCGCCTCGACCAGATGTTCGGCAAAGCCCGCGACGAGCAGGAACGGAATGCCGAGCCCGAGCGAATAGATCGCAAGGAGACCGGCGCCGCGCGCCACCGTGTCGGTCGAGCCGGCAACCGCGAGGATCGCCGCCAGCACTGGTCCGATACAGGGTGTCCAGCCGAAGGCGAAAGCGAGCCCGAGCACATAGGCGCCGGCAAGGCCGGCCGGCTGCTTGTCGACGCGCAGCCGCGCCTCGCGATGCATCAGCGCGATGCGGAAGACGCCGAGGAAATGCAGCCCCATCACGATGATGACGAGGCCGGCGACGATCGAGAGGATGTCCTGATAGCGCGCGACCATGCGGCCGACCACGGAAGCCGTGGCGCCGAGCAGCACGAAGACCGTCGAGAAGCCGAGCACGAAGGCAAACGAGGATCGCAGCACGACTCGGCGCACCTCGCGCTCCGCCTTGCGCGCCGTCACCTCTTCGAGGCTGAGGCCGGTCACATAACAGAGATAGGGCGGCACCAGCGGCAGGACGCAGGGCGAGATGAACGACAGCAGCCCGGCGATGAGGGCGCCCCACAACGTGACATCAGACGGCATCGACAGCATGGCCTCGGGGCCAGGATGCGGCCCGCACCGTTTATAGGCAATCGGACGCGGCGGACCAGTCACGGAAATGCGATGGTGTCGTCAACGTCGCCGCCAAGCCTTCGCCGAGCCCCTTGGCGACGCACCCGGCTTCCGGTAGATGGCTTTGAAACGTGGGGTCAGCACAGGGTGACTGGAATGATCGTAAGCTGCGGTGAGGCGCTGATCGATTTTCTGCCGACAAAGGACGCTGAGGGCCGAGACAGCTATCGCCCCGCGGTCGGCGGATCGCCCTATAATGTCGCGCTGACAACCGGGCGCCTCGGCATCAAGACTGGCTTCCTTGGCGGTATTTCGACGGATTTCTTCGGCGACATGCTGGCGGCCGAACTCGAGCGCAGCCATGTCAGCCTCAAATATGCCGGCCGTTCGGCGCGCCCGACGACCCTCGCCTTTGTCAGCCTCGCGCATGAAGAGCCGCAATATGCGTTCTTCGACGAGAACAGCGCCGGTCGCCTGCACGATCCAGCCACGCATGAGCCGGTGGCGGACGACGTCGAGGCGCTGCATTTCTCGTCGTTTTCGCTGGCGACGGAACCTTTCGCCAGCCGCCTCGCGACGGTGATGGACCAGAATCGCGGCAAGCGCGTCATCAGCTACGATCCGAATGTGCGGCCGACCCTCATTCCCGATCGCGAGGCTTTCAAGGCGCGGGCGGAAGTGTTCGCCCACGGCGCCGACATCGTGAAGATCTCCGGTGCGGATCTCGAATGGCTGCATCCCGGCGAAGCGCCGGAGACGATCGCGGCCGGCTGGCTCGCGGGTGGGGCCGGCATTGTCGTGGTGACCCGCGGCGGCTCGGGCGTCACGGCCTATACGCGCACCGGCTCGATCTTCTCGCCGGTCCAGCCGATCAAGGTTGCCGACACAGTCGGGGCTGGTGACAGCTTTTCCGGCGGCCTGCTGGCGCGCCTTTCCGAGAAGGGCCTGCTCAGCATCAATGCGATCCGCGGGATCGATCACGCCGCGCTCAAGGACGCGCTCGACTTCGCCAATCGCGTCGCCGCCGTCACCTGCTCACGCGTCGGCGCCGATCCGCCCTGGCGGAGCGAGATCGCCGGCTGAGGCGATCCGCGTTCATTCGTGCCGCAGCGCCTCGATCGGATCGAGATGCGCGGCACGGCGGGCCGGCACATAGCCGAAGACGACGCCGATCAGCGCCGAGAAGGCGAAGGCGATCACGATGATCGACGGACTGAGGACGAACGGCACGCCCAGGGCCGTCGTCGCGCCATAGGCGAGCCCGAGGCCGAGCAGGATCCCGACGCCGCCGCCGAACAGCGACAGCACCATGGCCTCGACCAGGAACTGCGCCAGCACCTGGCCTTCGAGCGCGCCGATGGCAAGGCGAATGCCGATTTCGCGGGTCCGCTCGGTGACCGACACCAGCATGATGTTCATGATGCCGATGCCGCCGACCAGGAGGCTGACGGCCGCCACCGCGCCGAGCAGGCCGGTCAGAAGCTGCGTCGTCCCGGCCATGGTTTCGAGCATCTGCGTCATGTCGTTGACGGAGAAATCGTCGGTCTTTCCGGCAACGATGCCGCGCCGCTCGCGCATCAGCCGCTCGAGGTCGCCCTGCACCTTGCTCGTCGCCACGCCGTCACGCGCCGAAACCAGGATCGTGCCGATATCGGTCGATCCGATGATCCGCCTTTGCACGGCGCGGAGCGGCATCAGCACGGTATCGTCCTGATCGGTGCCCATTCCGGACTGGCCCTTCTTGGCCAGGACGCCAATGACTTCGCAGGAAACATTCCCGACACGGAGCGCCCGTCCGAGCGGGTCGGTCGCGCCGAAAAGCTTGGTCCGCACGGTCTCGCCGATGATGCAGGCTGCTCTCCCGCCGCGCTCCTCCGTCTCCAGGAAAGCGCGGCCCGAGGCCAAGGACCAGTCGAGCGCCACCAGATAGCCGGCCGTCGTTCCGATCACGCTGCTGGAGCGGCTCTCTCCGCCGAAAATCAGCGTCGCGGTGGATTGGGCGACCGGCGCGACCGCGCGAATGCCGCCGATCTGGTCGCGGATCGCCGCAACGTCGCGGTCGTTGAAGGATTTCGCTGTCGTGCTGGCGCGGCCGGGGCCGAACTGGCCTGGCCGGACGAACAGCATGTTGCTGCCAAGCTTGGCGATGTCTGCCGTGACGCGTGCCGTGGTGCCATTGCCGATCGTCACGAGCGCGATGACGGCCGCCACGCCGATGACGATGCCGAGCACCGTCAGGAATGACCGCATCGGGTTGCGGCGGATCGTACGGAGCGCGAGCTTGAGCGATTCGGCGAGCATCAGGCCGTGACCTCGAGCGCGCCGGCGGATTTCAGGCGGTCCGATTCGATGCGTCCGTCGACGAAGCGGATAACGCGATCCGCGAAGGCGGCGATGTCGGGTTCATGCGTCACCATGATGACCGTGATGCCCTGCATGCGGTTCAGCGCCGTCACCAGCTGCATGATTTCAAGGCTGGTGCGCGTATCGAGATTGCCGGTCGGTTCGTCGGCGAGGAGGACGGCGGGATCCGTCACGATCGCGCGCGCGATCGCGACGCGCTGCTGCTGGCCGCCGGAAAGCTCGGAGGGCGTGTGGCCTGCCCTGCCCTCAAGGCCGACACGTCCAAGCGCCGCCAGGGCGCGCTGCCGCCGCTCGCCCGCCTCCATGCCGCGATAGACGAGCGGCAGCTCGACATTCTCCACCGCCGAGGTGCGCGGCAAGAGGTTGAAGCCCTGGAAGACGAAGCCGAGCTTGTGCCGCCGCAAAAGCGTGAGCTGCGTCCGCGTGAGCGTCGACGTCGCGACACCCTCGAAGACATATTCGCCCTCGGTTGGGCGGTCGAGGCAGCCGATGATGTTCATCGCCGTCGATTTGCCGGAGCCGGATGGGCCCATGATGGCGACGAATTCGCCGCGATCGATCGAAAGATCGACATTGGCCAGCGCGCGAACCTCGGTCTCGCCGCTGCCATAGCGCTTGCCGACGTGCTGGAAGGCAATCTCGGGCGTGGTCATTTCCGGGCCGTCGCATCGACGATGAGGTTGTCGCCCTCCTTGAGGTCGCCACTCTTCACCACCGTATGGACGCCATCTGTCGCGCCGATCTCGATCGACACGGGCGTCGGCTGGCCGTCACGCAGCACATAGACACGGCGATCGTGTCCGGTCGGCTCGGCAGTGGTAATCGCGCCCATGTTCAGCGGACGAAAGACACCGAAGACGCGCGGCTGGCTGGTGGTGGTGGGCGGGACGTAGCGCAGGGCCGCATTGGGGATCAGGATCGCGTCCTTGACCTCTTCGACCACGATATCGGCTGTCGCCGTCATGCCCGGCCGCAGCAGCAGCTTGGCATTGTCGACGGTGAGCAGCGCCTTGTAGGTGACGACATTGTTCGTCGTCTCCGAAACGAAGCGGATGTCCTTGATGACGGCCGGAAAGGTCTGGTCGGGATAGGCATCGACGCTGAAGCTGGCCTTCTGCGCGACGGCGGTCTCGCCGACATCGGCCTCATCGACATCGACCTGCAATTCCATCTGGCGGAGATCGCCGGCGATGACGAAAAGCGTCGGCGCCGACAGCGAGGCGGCGACTGTCGCGCCCGGATCGACGCTGCGCGTCAGCACGATGCCGTTGATCGGCGAGCGGATCACCGCCTTCGACAGATTGGTTTCGGCCAGCTGAAGATCGGCCGTCGCGACATCGACCTCGGCATTGGCGGCCGCCTCGCTCGCCACCGCCGCATCGTAATTGGCCTGCGCCTCGATCAACTCCTGCGACGACGAGACATTGCGGCCGACCAGGACTTTCTTGCTCTCCAGCGTGCTTTCGGTCGAGGCGATGGTGGCATGCGCCTTGGCGACATTCGCCTTTGCCGCCGCCAGCTTGGCGCGCGCGCTGGCCAGCGCCGCGTCGAGATTATCAGTGACGAGTTCGGCGAGGGCGTCTCCGGCCTTGACCGGACTGTTGTAGTCGACATTCACGGACTTGATGCGGCCCGAGAGCTCGCTGGAAACATCGACTTTCTCGGTTGGCTGCACGGAGCCCGTCGCCGTCACCGTCACCGTCAGGCTGCCACGCGTTGCCGGCGCAGTGGTATAGGTCATGCCGTCGCCACCGCCGCCGACGATCGGCCAGAGCAGATAGGCCGCGGCCAGGGCGACCACAATCAGGGCCAGCAGGCCCCAGCGGCGCCAGCGATGGGGCCGGGCCCCCGGCCCGATGATGTCGGCTAGGCGCGGGCTTTCGGCCGGGCTCGGGGCGGCTTTCGGCTGCGGATGTCCTGCGCCGGTGCTGGTGTCGTCATCGGGCATCTGCTTCATCATGTGTCCTTCGTGCGCTCTTCCCTTATTTTGGACGTCGGTCTCCGGTCAAATGACGAGTTGTATCAATTCGGGACCTGATATTTCCGAGCATTGCATCGCTCACGGAAGCCTGATCGACATCGGCGTCACGTTTGCCGGCTCTCTCGCGTAGAAACGTTGAATGACAAGCGAGGTTCGATCGATGAGCGCACGCGAGGCGTCCCTGTCCCTTCCCTGGCTCGACCGCCGCGGCGAATTCTCAGTGCTGAAGGCCGTCTTCTTCGCGGGAATCCTGCTGCCCGGCCTTTGGCTCGTCCTGCGTGCCATCAGCGGCAACCTGGGGCCGCGCGCCATGATCGAGATCAACCATCAGGCTGGCCTCTGGACAGTGCGCTTCCTGCTCCTGACGCTCGCCGTGACGCCGCTGCGCTTCATCTGGCGCTGGCCGGAGCTCGTCTTTCTGCGGCGGATGCTCGGCGTCGCGGTCTTTGCCTATGCAGCGATCCATCTGGTCGCCTATGCGGGCGACCTCGTCTGGGACGTTCCGAAAGTCGTGTCGGAGATCTTCGCCCGCCCCTATCTGACGATCGGCTTTGCCGCTTTCATCATGTTGATCCCGCTCGCCGCGACCTCGACCAACGGCATGATGCGGCGCATGGGCGGGTTGCAATGGCGGGCGCTGCACAGACTGATCTATCCGATCGCCGCGCTGGCATCGGTGCACTTCTTCCTGCAGTCGAAGCTCGGCGTCACCGAGCCGATCGTCGTTGCGGCGCTCGCGGTCTGGCTCGGCGCCTGGCGCCTGCTGGCGGCCAGGATCGGCGAACAGCGCGCTGGCTCGTTAGCAGTGACGATCGGCCTTGCCGCGCTCATCGTCGCCGGGACGGCATTTGGCGAGGCGCTCTATTACTATCTCAAGATCGGCGTGCCGTTCTCGCGCATCCTGCCGACCAACTTCGCATGGAAGAGCGGCATACGGCCGGCCTGGATCGTCCTCGGCATTGCCCTTGTCGTGATCGCGGTCGCCTATGTGCGCGGCCTCATCGAGGCGAAGAAGCCGCGCGGCCGCCGCGCTCAGGCCAGCGTCGCGGCAAAGCCTTCGTCTTCGCCAGCGCAGCGGCAGGGAAAGGCCGCGTAGCGCTCGACGCTGTAGGGCTTGGCCGCGAGGCTGCGGCAGAAGGACGTCACCGCGTCCTCAAGCCGGTTGGCAATTTCCATGTCGCCGGCATTCATCGCCGCGATCCCGTCGCGCGCCGCCTCCGCCTTGTCGGCAAGCGCGGCCATGTCGGAGGCGAGGTGGCGCCCGTCGCGGACGATGAAGCGGCCGTCAACCATGACATGGCGCACCGCCGTGGCGTCCTCGGTGAGCACGAGCTGGTTGGCGGGATCGTTGATCGGCATCCAGTTCGGATGGTCGAGCGTCAGGAACACGATATCCGCGCGTTTGCCGGGGGCGATGGCGCCGACATGGTCGAAGCCGGTCAACCGCGCGCCGCCGGTCGTCGCGGCCGCCACCACTTCCGGTGCCGATAGCCACAGCCGGTGATCCGGCTGGCGCACGCAGGAGACCTGCTGCGCCGCCCGCATCGCCTCATACATGTTCTGATTGTCCGACGACGTTGCGCCATCAGTACCGATGCCGAGATTGACGCCGAGTTCCAGCATGCGGCGCGAATCCGCGATGCCGGCGCCAAGCCGCATATTGCTGCCGGCATTGTGCGAGATCGACGCGCCCTTGTCGGCGAGGCGCCGCATGTCGTCATCATCGAGCCAAACGCCATGCGCGACCGAGAAATGCGGGCCGAGCAGCCCGAGACCGTCGATATGGGCCACCATCGACTGGCCGTAGAATTCGCGTGCGGCGAGCACCTGGATTTTCGATTCGCCGACATGGCTTTGCATCACCGTGCCATGCTCGCGCACAAGCCGGTCGCAGCCCTGCATCAGCGCATCCGAGCAATGGGTCGGGATCGTTGGGGCGACACCGAGCTTGACGTGGTCGCGGTCATGCGGCCAGGCGGCGAGCGCCTCGCCCATCAGTTCAAGCACATGATCGGTCGCATCGCCGGCATCGCCCGCCGCAAGCGCTGCCAGTTCCGGCGGCAGGCTGTCGATCAGCCCCGGAATGGCGCGATAGAAACTGATGTCGGAGAGCATCGGCGCCATGACCGCGCGGATGCCGGCATCGCGATAGGCCTGGCCCATGGCGATGAGTTCCACGGTCGTCGCCACCGGAACGCCGAAGGTCAGGTCGTAGGCGACGGTGCAGCCCTTCATCGCCATCTCGACGGCGCCGAGATAGGTGTTGAGGTACTTGATCTCGGCGCTCTGGTTGCCGAAGCGGACCGGCGCTGCCATCAGCAGCATTTCGAGGTTCCAGCGGTCGCGGAAGCCGCGCGTCAGCGCTCCCGAGCCGTGCGTGTGGCTGTTGATGAGGCCGGGATGCAAAAGGTGGCGGCTCGCATCCACGATCTCGGCATCATCTGGAGCCGCAAGACCAGGCGCGCCGATCTCCAGGATCGCGCCGTCCTTGATCAGGATGTCCCGAAGCGGCGCCTGCCGTGTGGCGGCGTCGAGAAGGCGGCCGCCGCGGATGATGGTGAAATGCGTCATGGGGACCTGCGTAGTCATGTTCCGGCCAATTAGAACAGGATCAGCCGGCAAGGGTAAGAGCCCTCACCTCCTACCCTTTCCCGCCAGCGGGAGAGGGGGTCTGCCGGTGCCGGATGAAGCATCTCGGGACCATATCCAAGATCGATGCAGGCGCCCCCTCGCCCGCTTGCGGGAGAGGGCCAGGGTGAGGGCCTTTCCCGCCCGCCAGACCTAGATCTCGGCGCCGAACGGATAGGCATGCACGCCGCCATTCGGGTCCGTCACGTGGCCCGCCTCATCGACATAGTCAGGTCCGATCGGCACCTTGCCGTAGCCGCCGGGGATATCGAGAACATAGGTCGGCTGGGCGAGACCGGAGAGGCGCCCACGCAGCGCGCGCATCAAGGCCTGCCCTTCGGCGATCGACGTCCGGAAATGCGCAGTCCCCGGCGCGAGGTCCGCATGGTGGAGGTAATAGGGCTTCACCCGCGCCTCGACGAAGCATCGCATCAGGGCTGCCATCGTTTCGGGATCGTCATTGACGCCCTTCAGCAACACGCTCTGACTGACCAGCCCGATGCCCGCATCGGCGAGCCTTGCCAGCGCCGTGCGAGCGGCCGGCGTGAATTCGCGCGGGTGATTGGCGTGGATGGCGATATACACGGCCTTGCCGGTGCCGGTGAGCGCCTTGACCATCGCCGCGTCGATGCGGTCCGGCGCGACGATCGGCACGCGCGTATGGAAGCGCAGCACGCGCACATGCTCGATCGGCCGGAAGCGGGCGAGCAGTAGCCCGAGCCGCCGCGGCGCCGCCACCAGCGGATCGCCGCCGGTGAAGATCACTTCCCAGACCGCCGGTCGCGCGGCGACATAGGCCAGCGCCGCCGCAAAGGCCTCGTCGCCGAGCAGCGTCGGACCGCCCGGCCCCACGGTCTCGCGCCGGAAGCAGAAGCGGCAATAGACGGCGCAGGCGTGCACCAGCTTCAGCAGCACGCGGTCGGGATAGCGATGCACGAGGCCCGGCATCGGGCTGTGCGCATCGTCGCCGATCGGATCCTCGAGCTCGTTCGGCGTGGAATGCAGCTCGGCGACATGCGGGACGAACTGCGCCGCGATCGGATCGGTCGAGTCTGCCGGGTCGATCAGCGCCGCCATCTCAGGCGTTACGGCCACGGCATAGCGCGCGGCGACGGCGTCGAGCGCGGCGACGTCATCGGGTGCGATGAGTCCCGCTTCCGCCAGCGCCGCAGGGCTGCGCAATGTCGGGCGGGGTTCGAGCGGGATGACGGAGAGATCGGACATCGCGTGCTTTTCCGTCATCGCGCCGCCGGTGTCCAGACGACGAGATCAAGCCGCGGCGCGCCCGTCGCCAGCATCACGAGGCGGTCGAAGCCGAGCGCGATGCCCGAGGCCTCGGGCATGATGGCAAGTGCGGCGAGAAAATCCTCGTCGAGCGGATAGCGCTCGCCGAACAGCGCCTCCTTGGCATCCATGGCGGCGATGAAGCGGCGACGCTGCTCCTTGGCGTCGGTCAGCTCACCGAAGCCGTTCGCGAGTTCGACGCCGCAGGCATAGAGTTCAAACCGCTCGGCGACGCGCGGATCGCGCGGGCTGCGGCGGGCCAGCGCCGCCTCGGCGATCGGATATTCATAAAGGATCGTCGGCCGTCCGAGGCCGAGGCGTGGCTCGATCTTCTCCGAGATGACGCGGCTGAAGACATCGCTCCAGCTATCGTCATCGACGACGCGCAGGCCCTGCCCTATCGCCGCAGCCGCCAGGCCATCGCGATCGACCGCGCCGTCATCGGCGATCGTCGCGAGCAGATCGATGCCGGCGTGCAGGTCAAAGGCTTCGGCGACGGTGATGCGCTCCGGCGCGGCGAAAGGGTCGGCCTCGATGCCGCGATGTACGAGGCGGCTTATGCCAGCCGCATCGGCCGTCTTCCCGAGCAGCGCCGCGCAATCCGCCATCAGCGCCTCATACGTCTCGCTCGCCCGATACCATTCGAGCATCGCGAACTCGTTGGCGTGACGTGGCCCGGCCTCGCGATTGCGGAACACCGGCCCGAGCGTGAAGATCCGCTCCTCGCCGGCGGCCAGCAGTTTCTTGGCGGCAAATTCCGGTGAAGTGTGCAGATAGAGCGTCTGGCGGACGCCGTCCGGATCGACGCGCTCGGTCGCGAATGCGTGCAGATGGGTCTCGTTGCCGGGCGAATTCTGCAGGATCGCACATTCGACCTCGACGAAGCCCTCACCCGCGAACCAGGCGCAAAGTGCGGCCTTGATGCGTCCGCGCGCCATGAGAAAAGGCCGGCGGTCGGCATGGACATGCGGGGTCCACCAGGGCGAAGCGACGGGGTTCATGGTTCTGGCTCGCGAAACGACAGGCGCGATCACTGCCCGCTGTCGCGCCGCGGGGCAAGGCCTGGCAAGCCCCAGGCTGCAGTTTGGGCTGGTATGCAGGCTCAGAATCGGTATGGTGCGCGCCATTCTCGCGCCCTTTCCGGGCGCGCCGCAAACGAGGCGCCCCGTTCGGACGGCGCCGGCACCAAGGACCGCATTGCCGTGAAAGTTATCGCCAGCCAGATCCGCAAGGGCAACATCCTCGAGGTCGAAGGAAAGCTCTATGCTGTGCTCATCGCGGAGAGCTTCCATCCCGGCAAGGGCACGCCGACGACCCAGATCGACATGCGCCGCCTTTCGGATGGCGTGAAGATCTCGAACCGGTACAAGACAACCGAGCAGGTCGAGCGCGCCTTCGTCGAGGATCGTGACTTCTCCTATCTCTTCGCCGATGGCGAAGGCTTCACGTTCATGAACACCGAGAATTACGAGCAGCTCATCGTCCCGAAGGACGTTGTCGGCGACGCTGCCCCCTATCTCCAGGAAGGCATGGTCGTCCGGCTGTCGATCTTCGAGGATCAGGCCGTCGGTATCGTCCTGCCGCAGCGCATGACGCTCGAAGTCGTCGAGACCGAGCCGACGACCAAGGGTCAGACAGCCTCTTCCTCGTTCAAGCCGGCCATCCTTTCGAACGGCGTCCGCTCGATGGTTCCGCCGCATATCGGTCCGGGCACGCGCATCGTCGTGCTGACCGACGACGGTTCCTATGTCGAGCGCGCCAAGGACTGAGTTTCGGCCGAACTCCGACGTGTGATTTGCCCCGCGCCCCTGGCGCGGGGCTTTTCGTTTGCGCGGCAACCAGAGCGACGAGCGACCCCCGGCCCACCTTTCCTAACCCTCGGCAAAATGGTGTACTGACGTTAAGCTCGCGTTGAGGATAATGGCTTCTTGAATTGTCCCCGAAAGCCGAGAAAGCGGGTTGATTCCAGCATGACGCCGGGCGAGACGCATGAAGCGCAGCGGATGGGGAGTGATTGCGCGTGACATGGCGGTCGGCCATACAACTCGCGGTCGCACTCATCCTGGCGGGCTGCACCTATCTGCTGCTGTCGAGCCTGCGCATCATCCCCGTCGCGACTGACTTTCTGGAAACGCATGGTGAGATGGTCGCCGCTACGGTCGCGTTTTCCGGCATGGTCCTCGCCTTCCTCGTCCTGCAGCGATTCAGGCAGCTGACGGCACGCCTTGACGAGGCACTCGGCCGCGAGCAGCAGCTTGGTCTCCTGTCGCAGATCGATCCGCTGACACGCATCCTCAACCGCACCGCATTCATCGAGGAACTTGGCCGCACCATTGATCGCCATCGCGCGGGCGGATCCCAGTTCGCGCTGCTGACGATCGATCTCGACCGTTTCCGCAACGTCAATCATGTTCATGGCCACGGCGTCGGCGACATGCTTCTGGTCGAAGTCGCCCGCCGCCTCGGGACGTTTCAGACGACGGGCGCGACCATTGCGCGGCTTGGTGGCGACGAGTTCGCATTGCTGATCGAGAACGAGACGATCGAGGAACTGGCGCGGCGCACCGCGCGGCGTCTCATCGAGAGCATCGCGGCGCCGGTCTGGGTGCCGCAAGGCGTGCTTTCGATCGGGGCGACGATCGGCATTGCCACTTCGGAACTCAGCGAGGCGAGCGCCGAGGAACTGCTCCGGGCTGCCAATATCGCGCTCGGCGAGGCCAAGCAGGGCGGGCGCGGCACGTTCTACTATTTCGAGGCCAGCATGGGCGAGGCGCTGCGCCGCCGCTCGACACTTGAGACGGATCTTCGCCGCGCCATCGTCGCAGGCGAGATCGTGCCGTTCTATCAGCCGCTGATCGCGCTCGAAGATGGTCGGCTCATGGGTTTCGAAGTCCTAGCGCGCTGGGATCACCCGCGCTACGGCCTGATCCAGCCATCGGCCTTCATTCCGCTTGCCGAGGAACTCGGCCGGGTCGGCGATCTCTTCTATCGGATCCTCGCGGCGGCATGCGCCGACGCCAAAGCCTGGCCGACAGACCTCTCGCTCTCGGTCAATCTGTCGCCGACGCAGTTTGCCGAGCCGCAGCTTGCCGCTCGCATCCTCTCGATCCTTGGCAGTGCCGGCGTCGACCCCAGTCGGTTGGAGCTCGAGATCACCGAGAACGCGCTGGTCGACGAGGTTGCCTCGGCCAAGCTGATGCTGGGCGCCCTGCGCGATGCCGGGGTCGGCGTTGCGCTCGATGATTTCGGCACCGGATATTCGAGCCTCCGCCATCTCAACGATCTGCCGATCGACCGCTTGAAGATCGACCGCCTCTTCCTCGAGGGCGCGCGGCAGAACATCGAAAACTGGAAGATCGTACGGGCCATCGTCCAGCTTGCCCATTCGCTCGACATGGAAACGACGGCGGAAGGCATTGAGATTCCGGATGTCGCCGAAATCCTGCGCGACGTCGGTTGCGATATCGGCCAGGGCTTCCTGTTCGGCAAGCCGCTCTCCTCCGCCGCGACGTCGGCCTGGCTCGCCGATATCCGCCTCGGCCGCGGCAGCTACGTGCCGAAACTCGTGAACTGAGAAGAGCTCAGGCGGCTTTCTGCCATTCCATGATGAGGAAATAGGGCGCGCGCCGATAGCGCTGCGTCCGTTCGTCATCGGCGCCGGATGGTTCGGGTTCCGCGAAATACCGGAGTTCGAAGCCGGCACCGAGCAGGGCCTGCATATAGGCGCCGAGGGGGGCGGTGCCAGTTGACGATGCGCACGCCCTGCCAGGCGACCCACTGTGCGCGCTCGTCGAGATAATGGTCGATATAGAAGCGCCGTGATCCATCGGCCTCCTTCGTCCATCCCGTCGGCGGCCCAGCCGTATTGAAGCTCTGCAGGTTGGCGATCAGGAAGGTCCCGCCCGGACGCAAGACTCGGTGCACTTCACCAATCGCCGCCTTGAGGCCGGGGATGTCGATCAGCGACAGATAGCTGACCGCGAGATCGAAGGCCGCCGTCTCCGCATCGAGCGCTTCGGCTCGGCCGATGCGATAGTCGCCCTCGGGATCGCGCCTGCGGGCCTCGGCAACGAGCGCAAGCGTCGGATCGACACCGCATGTCCGGAGGCCGCGTTCGCGCATCATGCGGCAAAACCGGCCCTCGCCGCACCCGATGTCGATCGCTGACGAGAAGCCGCGGCCCGCGATACGAGCCAGCATCGGCGCATCGAGGACATGGCGGCGCGACCAGTCGCCGTTGTCGCCAAGGCCGTCGATCCAGGCCGCAGCCGATTCGTCCCAACCATCGGTCATTGCTTGGCCTCAGACGAGGCGCGACTGCTCCATGGCCGCCGCGATGAACGAAGCGAACAGCGGATGTGGCGCGAGCGGCCGCGACTTCAGTTCGGGGTGATACTGGACGCCGATGAACCAGGGATGGTCGAGGAACTCGACGGTCTCCGGCAGGATGCCATCCGGCGACATGCCCGCGAAATGCATGCCGCAGGCCTCCAACCGGTCCTTGTATTCGATATTGACCTCGTAGCGGTGACGGTGGCGCTCGGAAATCTCCGTCGCGCCATAGATGCCGGCGATCCGAGAACCGGGCTCCAACACCGCGTCATAAGCGCCGAGCCGCATCGTGCCGCCGAGCTCGCCCTTGGCATGGCGCTTTTCGAGCATGTTGCCCTTCAGCCATTCCGTCATCAGGCCGACGACCGGTTCCTCGGTCGGGCCGAATTCGCTCGAGCTGGCATGCTCGATGCCGGCCAGGCTGCGGGCGGCCTCGATCACCGCCATCTGCATGCCGAAGCAGATGCCGAAATACGGCACCTTGCGGCGGCGGGCGAAGCCGGCGGCGTTGATCTTGCCTTCCGAGCCGCGCTCGCCGAATCCGCCCGGCACCAGAATGCCATTGACGCGCTCGAGATAAGGCGCCGGGTCTTCCTTCTCGAAGACCTCGCTCTCGATCCAGTCGATATTGACCTTCACGGTGTTGGCGATGCCGCCATGCTGCAGCGCTTCGATCAGCGACTTATAGGCGTCCTTGAGGCCGGTATATTTGCCGACCACGGCGATCGTTACCTCGCCTTCCGGATTGCGGAGCCGGCTGGTGAGCGCCTTCCACTTGCCGAGATCCGGCGCGGGTGACCCGTTGATGCCAAATGCCGCCAGAACTTCGTCGTCGAGGCCCTCTGCGTGATAGGCCGTGGGCACATCATAGATATGCGCGACGTCGAGCGCCTGGATGACCGCCGATTCGCGCACATTGCAGAACAGCGAGAGCTTGCGCCGCTCTTCCTTGGGGATCGGGCGGTCGCTGCGGCAGAGCAGGATGTCTGGCTGGATGCCGATCGAGCGCAGTTCCTTGACGGAATGCTGAGTCGGCTTGGTCTTCAGTTCGCCGGCGCTCGGGATATAGGGCAGCAGCGTCAGGTGGATATAGACGACGTGATCGCGCGGCAGATCGTTGCCGATCTGGCGGATCGCCTCGAGGAACGGCATCGCCTCGATATCGCCGACGGTCCCGCCGATTTCGCAGAGCACGAAATCGACATCCTCGTTGCCCGAGAGCACGAAGGTCTTGATCGCGTCCGTGACATGCGGAATGACCTGGACCGTGCCGCCGAGATAGTCGCCACGACGCTCCTTGGCGATGATCTCCTGGTAGATCTTGCCGGTCGTGACCGAATCGGCCTTCGAGGCCGGACGTCCGGTGAAGCGCTCGTAATGGCCAAGATCGAGATCCGTCTCGGCGCCGTCATCGGTTACGAAGACTTCGCCATGCTGATACGGGCTCATCGTGCCCGGATCGACATTCAGATAGGGATCAAGCTTCCTCAGGCGGACCTTGTAGCCCCGCGCCTGGAGCATGGCGCCAAGCGCCGCAGAGGCGATGCCTTTGCCCAGGGAGGAAACCACGCCGCCGGTGATGAATACGTACCGCGCCATGGGCTCTTACCTTAGCCTCCGATCCACCGATTCGCTTCGACAAAAGGTGTTGCAGCCGCGAAATGCGGCGGCCGCAAACACCATGAATGATCAAACGGGGCGAAATGGACGCCCCAAACGAAACGTCGCCGCGAAGGGCGGCGACGCCTCAAAATTCAGCCTTTCGGCACGCGCCTAGTTGGTGCTGGGCACCGAAGGCGTTGCAGGTGCGGCCGGCGCCGTCGTGGCAGGCGCCGTCGTGGCAGGCGCGGCCGGTGCCGATGCCGCAGGAGCCGCCGTGCCCGTGGCGGGCGCTGTCGTGGTACCGCCGGCAGCAGGCGCCGCCGAACCGTCCTTGCGCGCCGGCAACTGGTCGAGAATGCCGCCCTGGCCGCCGGCAGGCGTCGTCGCCGGCGCGGACTGGCTCTGAATCCGGTCAAGGATCGAGGCCGGCCGGTCGCCGTAGCGGGTCAGCAGCGTCAGCGCGATCGACGTCAGAAAGAAGACGCCGGCGAGAATGGCCGTTGTCCGCGTCAGCACATTGGCCTGGCCGCGGGCACTCATGAAGCCGCCACCGCCGCCGATACCGAGCGCTCCGCCTTCGGAGCGCTGCAGCAAGACCACGGCGACGAGCGCGACGACCACCATGAGGTGGATCACGATGATGACTGTCTGCATCGATGACTCTGGTAGGAAGCTTCTGAAATCCGGCGCCTTGTACACGATCGACCGGGACGATGCCAGTGCCCGGCGACCCGGATATGGGAATGAGCGGTGGCTGGGCCAAGGCCCGGCCGCCGCACAGCCTCATGCATAGGCAGAGGCGATGGCGAGAAAGTCCGCCGCCTTGAGGCTCGCGCCGCCGACAAGCGCACCGTCGACATTTTCGATGGCGAGGATATCTGCAGCATTCGCGGGCTTGACCGAACCGCCATAAAGGATGCGGATGCGCTCGCCTTCCCGGCCGAAGCGGTGGTCGAGCCATTTGCGGATATGGGCGTGAACCTCGGCGATCTCGGCCGTGGTCGGCGTGCGGCCGGAGCCGATCGCCCAGACGGGCTCGTAGGCGAGCACGAGATTGGAGCCTGTCGCGCCGTGGGGGACAGACCCCGACAGCTGGCTGTCGATCACGGCAATCGCTCGTCCGTCCATCCGCTCGGCTTCGGTCTCGCCGATGCACAGAATAGCTACAAGCCCGGCGCGACGCGCAGCCTCGGCCTTGGCGCGCGCCTCGGCGTCGGTCTCGGCATAAATAGTGCGCCGCTCGGAATGGCCGACGATCACGAGGCCGCCGCCGCAATCGGCGATCATTTCGGCCGAGATGTCGCCGGTGAAGGCGCCGCTCTGCTGGGCGTTGCAATCCTGCGCGCCGATCCAGATCCGCGAGCCGAGTGCCGCGACGCAGAAGGTCTGGATGAGGGTCGACGGCGGACAGACCGCCATCTGCACCTTCCAGCGCAGTTCCGGTCCATAGCCCTCGATCAAGCGCCCCAATTCGGCGGCAGAGGCCTTGAGGCCGTTCATTTTCCAGTTGCCGACGACAAGCGGGGTGCGGAGGGCCATCGATCGATCCTGATTATCCGGCGAATATGACAGTGCTGCTGTATGCGGGCACGTGGCCATCCCGAGTCAAGAGGCCGTTTCGAAGGTCCGGACGGCCAAAATCGATCCGTGATGGCTGCTATTGCCCCGGCGAGATCACCTTTCTATGATCGCGCGCCCCAGGCGAGGCCATTGCCGCCCCGCTCGCTCAGAGGATACCGATGCTCGATTCCATGCGTAAACACGCCTCCGGTCCGGTGGCGAAAGTCCTGATCGGCATTCTGATCATTTCGTTCGGCGTCTGGGGCATTGCCGGCGCGTTGAGCGGGATCGGCACCAATACGGTGGCGCAGGTCGGCAACTCGGAAATTTCCGTGGCTGCCTTTGATCGCGCCTATCGTCGCGAATTGCAGAGCGTCAGCCAGCAGGTCGGCACGCAGGTGACGCCCGACCAGGCACGGGCCTTCGGCCTTCCGAATCAGGTCCTCGCCCGGCTGGTCACGGAAGCGGCGCTTGATGACCAGGCCGAGCGCCTCTCGCTCGGCGTGTCGCAGGATACGCTGGTGAAGGAGATCGCTGCGGATCCCTCGTTCAAGGGACCGGCGGGAACGTTCGATCGCGCCTATTTCGTCCAGGTCCTGCGGGCGAACGGCCTCAATGAAGACGACTATGTGATGGAGCGCCGCAATGTCGAGCGGCGCAAGCAGATCGCCGACAGCATCTCGGGTGGCGCGACCATGCCGACCGTGCTGGCCGAGGCGCTGCACATCTACCAGACCGAGGCGCGGACCATCCGCTATCTGGTCTTGCCGGCCTCGTTGATCACCGATGTCGGCGAGCCGACCGCGGAACAGCTCACGACCTTCTACAACGACCACAAGGCGGATTGGCGCCGGCCCGAGCTGCGCGAGATTGCGCTGCTCTCGGTGTCGCCCGAGGACGTTGCGCGGCCGTCCGACATCGACGATGCCGCGGCGCAGAAGGCTTATGACGCCGACAAGGCGCAGTATTCGACGCCAGAAGCGCGTCACGTCTATCAGCTCATCTTCTCTGACCAGAGCACCGCCGAGGCCGCCGCCGCCAGCCTCAAGGGCGGCGCGACGTTCGATAGCGTGGTCGAGGGCGCCGGCAAGAAGCTCGTCGATACCGATCTCGGCGTCGTCACGCGGGACAAGCTGATCGATGCGAAAGTCGCGGAGGCCGCCTTTGCGCTGCCTTCGGGCGGCACCAGCGACGTCGTCGTCGGCAGCTTCGGCCCGGTGCTGCTCAAGGTCACCGACATCACGCCGGCGACCGTTCAGCCCTTCGACAGCGTCAAGGCGGAGATCAAGAAGAACCTCGCCCTTTCGGCTGCCCGCAACGACATCGGCAATCTGCGCGATGCCATCGAGGACGCGCGCGCCGGCGGCTCGACGCTTCAGGAAATCGCCACCAAGAACAAGCTCGCAGTGAGGACGATTACCGTCGACCAGTCCGGCAACGGCGCCGATGGGACGCCAGTCGCCGACCTTCCCACGAAGGACGCGCTGCTCAAGGCCGCGTTCGAGAGCGATGTCGGGATCGACAACCCCTATCTCAACAATGGCGACGGCGTCGTCTGGTATGCCGTGACGTCCATCGACCCGGCGCATGACCGGCCGCTCGAAGAGGTCAAGGACAAGGTCGCGGCCGCCTGGAAGCAGGCGACGATTGCCGAGCATCTCGTGGCGAAGGCCAAGGACACGGCAGCGCGGATTGGCAAGGGCGAGACGCTCGATGCGATCGCCGACCAGCTCAAGCTGACCGTCGAGACCGACGCCAACCAGACGCGTGGCAGCAAGCCGCCGGCCGACTTCTCGACCGACGCGCTGAAGGCAGCGTTTGCCGGACCGAAGGGTTACGCGACGGCGGTCGCCGGCGTCACGCCCGACCAGCAGATCGTGCTGCAGGTCGACGAAGTGACCGATACGCCGTTCGTCAAGGACGATACGACCCAGGCTTCCTTGACCAAACAGCTCGCCGATGCGATGCAGAATGACCTGCTGCAGCAATATATCGCCGAACTGCAGAACGAGCTCGGCGCCAAGGTCAACCAGCAGGCGCTGCAGCGCGTGATCGGCGCGAGCTAAAGGGAAACGATGTCGTCTCTGTGCCCCCTCCTCCTGCCGTCATCGAGCCGCACTCAGCGGCCGGCGACGGCTGGCTGCGACAGGGGCGCCGGATCGGCAGCGCGGCGCTGGCATGGCGACGCGCGCTGGCATGCCGGGTGGCGATGGCGCTGATCGCCATGCCTGGCCATGCCGGGCTGACGCAACGCCGCCGCAACCACCGACATCCGGGCATTCCTGCCCGCCGAGACCCTGGACAGACATCATGCTGATCGAGCCGTCGCTTGAGACGATCGCGCGCAACTATTCCGCCGGCAAGGCGCAGGTTGCGTGGACCCGCCTCGTCGCCGACCTGGAGACGCCCGTCTCCGCCATGCTGAAGCTCTCCGCAGGCCGCGCCAACACCTTCCTCCTCGAATCGGTGGAAGGCGGCGCGGTGCGCGGACGCTATTCGATGATCGGGATCGCGCCCGACCTCCTCTTTCGCGCCCATGCCGACAAGGCCGAGATCGACCGGACCGTTGCGCTCGGACAGGAAGCCTTCCTCCCGGTCGAAGGCCGCTCGCTGGATGTTCTTCGGGCGCTGATCGCCGAATCGCATATCGACCTGCCCGAGGAACTGCCGCCGATGTCGGCCGGCATCTTTGGCTATCTCGGCTATGACATGGTTCGGCAGATGGAGGATCTCGGTCCGCCCAATCCCGACGCGCTCGGCCTGCCCGACGCCATCATGATGCGGCCGACCGTGATGGTGATCTTCGACGCCGTAAAGGACGAGATCACCATCGTGACGCCGATCCGCCCGGCGGATGGGGTTTCGGCGGAGGAGGCACATCGCCGGGCCGTCGATCGGCTGACCGATGTCGTCGATACGCTGGAAGGGCCGCTGGCTCGCGTCGCGGGGGCCTCCGACGTCGATCTCGACGTGCCGGTGGTCTCGAACACGCCGCATGAGCGCTATCTCGAGATGGTCGCCAAGGCGAAGGAATACATCGCCGCCGGCGACATCTTCCAGGTGGTGCTGTCACAGCGTTTTGAAGCGCCCTTCAGCCTGCCGCCCTTCGCGCTCTATCGGGCTCTCCGGCGCACCAATCCCTCGCCTTTCCTGTATTTCCTCGATTTCGGCGGCTTTGCCGTTGCTGGCTCAAGCCCTGAGATCCTCGTCCGCGTGCGCGACGGCGAGGTCACCATCCGGCCGATCGCCGGCACGCGCCGCCGCGGCGCGACGCCCGAGCTCGACAAGGCTCTGGCCGCCGAGCTGCTCGCCGATCCGAAGGAACTCGCGGAGCATCTGATGCTGCTCGACCTCGGCCGCAACGATGTGGGCCGAGTCGCGGAAATCGGTTCGGTGAAGGTCACGGACAAGTTCTTCCTCGAATATTACAGCCAGGTGATGCACATCGTATCGAATGTCGTGGGCCGCCTCGCCGCCCCCCACGACATGCTCGATGCGCTTGCCGCCGGCTTCCCGGCCGGCACGGTTTCCGGCGCGCCGAAGGTCCGCGCGATGCAGATCATCGACGAACTCGAAGGCGAAAAACGCGGGATCTATGCCGGTTGCGTCGGCTATTTCTCGGCCGATGGCGCCATGGACACCTGCATCGTCCTGAGGACCTCGATCATCAAGGACGGCAAGATGTATGCGCAGGCCGGAGCCGGCATCGTGGCGGACTCGGTGCCCGAGAGCGAGCACCAGGAATGCATCGCCAAGGCACGGGCCCTCTTCCGTGCAGCCGAGGAAGCGGTAAAGTTCGCTTCCCAGGCCGGACGCGGGCAGTAGGCGGAGGAACGGCAATGGCATTTCTCGTCATCGATAATTATGACAGCTTCACCTACAACCTCGTCCACTATCTCGGCGAGCTCGGCGCGGAGCTGATGGTCCGCCGCAACGACAAGATCAGCGTCGACGAAGTGATGGCCCTCGATCCCGAGGGCATCGTCTTGTCGCCCGGGCCCTGCACACCGAACGAGGCGGGCATCTGCCTCGACCTGATCGATCAGGCCGGCGCTACGATCCCGATTTTCGGCGTCTGTCTCGGCCATCAGGCCATCGGCCAGGCCATGGGCGGCGACGTCGTGCGCGCGCCATCGCAGATGCACGGCAAGATCTCGACGATCAGCCATACCGGCCGCAGCGTCTTTCGCGGCATCAACGGGCCGTTCCAGGCGACGCGTTATCATTCGCTGCAGGTGCGCCGCGAGACGATGCCGGATGTCCTTGAGATCACCGCCGAGTCGGAAGATGGCGTCGTGATGGGCGCCATGCACAAGACGCTGCCGATGCATGGCGTGCAGTTCCACCCGGAAAGCATCGCCTCCGAGCATGGCCACCGCATGCTGCAGAACTTCCTCGACATCGCCGGAGACTGGAACCGGCGTCATCGCCAGGCGCGGTCGGTGGCATGAGCGCGGCACGATGAGCGATTTCAAGGCCTATATCGCAAAGGCCGCTTCCGGCAAGGCGCTCGACCGCGCCGAGGCCGAGGCGGCTTTCGACATCATCATGTCCGGCAATGCGACGCCCGCCCAGATCGGTGGCTTCCTGATGGCGCTGCGGGTTCGCGGCGAGACCGTGGATGAGATCGCAGGCGCTGTTGCGACCATGCGTTCGAAGATGCTGACCGTCGAGGCGCCTGAGGGCGCGATCGACGTGGTCGGGACCGGCGGCGACGGCTCGCATACGCTCAACATCTCGACGGCCTCGGCTTTCGTGGTGGCAGGAGCGGGCGTCCCCGTCGCGAAGCATGGCAATCGGGCGCTCTCCTCGCGCTCGGGCGCAGCCGACGTGCTGATGGCGCTCGGCGTCAATGTGGATGTTCCACCCGAGACCATCGCAACCGCTATTCGCGAGGCGGGCATCGGCTTCATGTTCGCGCCGGCCCATCACGCGGCGATGAAGCATGTCGGGCCCGCGCGGGTCGAACTCGGCACGCGGACGATCTTCAACCTGCTGGGGCCGCTTTCCAATCCGGCCGGCGTCAAGCGACAACTGGTCGGTGTCTTTGCACCAGAATGGCTCGAGCCGCTCGCGGCCGTGCTCGCCGCGCTTGGTTCGGAGCGCGCCTGGATCGTGCATGGGGCCGGCGGCGTCGATGAAATCACCTCGACGGGACCGACGCGCGTCGCCGCGCTCGAGGACGGCCGGATCGAGACCTTCACCATCGCGCCGGAAGAGGTTGGCCTGCCCCTATCTCCGCCCGAAGCGATCAAAGGCGGCGATGCGACCGAGAATGCAGCTGCTCTGCGCGCGCTGCTCGGCGGCGCGCCGGGAGCCTATCGCGACACGGTGTTGCTCAATGCAGGCGCGACGCTGATCGTCGCCGGCAAGGTGACGTCGCTCGCCGAGGGCGTCGCCCGCGCCGCGAACGCAATCGACACCGGCGCGGCGATGGCGCGGCTCGACAAGCTCGTAGCCGTTACGAACGGATGAGACGATGACCGACATCCTGAAGAAGATCGAGGCGACGAAGCGCGACGAGATCGCACTCGCCAAGGAGCGCATCCACCCGAGCGAGATGGAGGCGCGTGCGATGGATGCGGCTCCGGCGCGCGGCTTCGGCGACGCGATCCGCCGCAAGCTTGCCGATGGCAAGCCGGCGCTGATCGCGGAAATCAAGAAGGCGAGCCCATCCAAGGGCCTGATCCGGCCGGACTTCGATCCACCTGCCCTCGCCAAAGCCTATGAGGACGGCGGCGCGGCCTGTCTCTCGGTGCTGACCGACGCACCCTGGTTTCAGGGCGCGCCCGAATATCTCGTCGCCGCACGCGAGGCCGTCGATCTGCCAGCCTTGCGTAAGGATTTCATCTTCGAGCCGTACCAGGTGTTCGAATCGAAGGTTCTCGGCGCCGATTGCATCCTGATCATCATGGCTGCGATCCCCGAACAGATGGCGCGCGAGATCGAGGACGCTGCGGCAAGTGTCGGTCTCGACGTGCTGATCGAGGTGCATGACGAGGCGGAGCTCGACCGCGCGCTTCGCCTCAATTCGTCGCTGATCGGCATCAACAACCGGAACCTCCGCACGTTCGAGACGACACTCGAAACATCGGAGCGCCTGTCGCCGCGCGTGCCCGGCGACAGGATCATCGTCGGCGAAAGCGCGATCCATACGCCTGACGACATCGCCCGCCTGCGCGCCGTCAATATCCATACCTATCTCGTCGGTGAAAGCCTGATGCGGCAAGACGATGTCGCCGCCGCGACCTCGGCGCTGCTGGCGCCGGCCGCCTGATCATGACGGTGACGATTCGCGCCCTTCTTCCGGAGGAGGCAGCCTGCCTTCCCGCGATCGAGCGCGACGCCGCCGAACGCTTTCGCGAAGTGGGGCTCGACGCGATTGCCGATGGCGAGCCGAGTCCCGAGCTGTTCATCCATTCGGTGATCCGGAAGGGCGTGGCGCTTGGTGCTGTCGGCGCTGACAAGAGCATCGTCGGTTTTGCACTGGCCGGACTGCTCGACGGGGCGCTCCACATCTACGAGATTTCCGTTCTCGCCGCGCTCAACGGACAAGGCATCGGTAGCGCGTTATTGACCGGGATCGAGGAGGCCGCCATTGCGAGCCACCTTGGCTCCGTCACGCTTTCGACTTTCGCCGACGTGCCGTGGAATGCGCCCTTCTATGCCCGGCACGGCTTCGCCCCGGTCGAGATCGAAGATTGGGGCCCGGCCTTTCACCTGCTGAATGGCGCGGAACGCGCGGCGGGGCTGCCGCTTGATCGCCGCGTCTTCATGCGCAAGGAGCTTGCCCGATGACAGCCCGCCTCACCCATCTCGATGATACCGGCGCGGCCCATATGGTCGATGTTTCCGAGAAGACGGTGACGAGCCGCGTCGCGGTCGCCGAAGGCGCCGTCGAGATGCAGCCGGAAACGCTGGCGCTGATCACGGCCGGCAACCTCGCCAAGGGCGACGTGTTCGCGACGGCACGCATCGCCGGCATCATGGCCGCCAAGAAGACGCATGAGCTCGTGCCACTCTGTCACCCGATCATGCTCGCCAAGGTCACGATCGACATCGAGGTGGACGAGACGCTGCCGGGGCTTCGTGTTCGGGCGACCACCAAGGTCGCCGACAGGACCGGCGTCGAAATGGAGGCGCTGACGGCCGTTTCCGTCGCCTGCCTCACGATCTACGACATGGCCAAGGCGGCCGATCGCGGCATGGTCATCGGCCCTATCCGGCTGGTCGAAAAGCAGGGCGGCCGCTCGGGACACTGGAAGGCCGAGCCTTGAAAAGCCTTCTCCCGGTCCACGAAGCCGTCCGGCGCGTGCTCGACGGCGTCGTCCCACTTGAATCCGAAGCTGTCGCGCTCTCGCAAGGTATTGGCCGCGTGCTCGCCGAGCCGCTTCTTGCCCGTCGCTCTCAGCCGCCGCGAGACGTTTCGGCTATGGACGGCTACGCCGTCCACGCGGCGGATGTGGCTGCCTTGCCGGCCGAGCTTGCGGTCATCGGCACGGCGCCGGCGGGTCATCCCTTCGCCGGCCGCGTCGGTCCCGGCGAAGCCGTCCGGATCTTCACCGGGGCTGTCGTTCCCGATGGCGCCGATGCCATCCTGCTGCAGGAAGATGTCGAGCGGCTGCCTCAACAGCGCATCGCCGCACGGGAAATCGTCGCCCCCGGCCAGCATATTCGCAGGCGCGGTCTCGATTTCGAGTTGGGCGCAGAGCTGTTGCCTGCCGGACTGCGGCTCGGGATGCGCCAGCTCGCTCTCGCGGCGGCGCTCGACCATGCGACTGTCCCGGTGCACCGCAAGCCGCTGGTCGCCATCATCGCGACGGGAGACGAGCTCGTACCACCCGGCAGCGCCGGTCCGGAGGACAGCATCGTTGCCTCCAACAGCTATGGCATCGCCGGCCTTGTGCAATCGCTCGGCGGCGACGTGCGTGATCTCGGCATTGTTGCCGATGACAAGGAAAAGCTTGCCAACGCGATCGATGCGGCCGCGGGCGCCGATATCCTGGTGACGCTCGGCGGCGCCTCTGTCGGCGACCACGACTTCGCGCAGGAAGTCCTGGCCGCGCGCGGCATGGAGCTGGGCTTCTGGCGCATCGCCATGCGGCCCGGCAAGCCGCTGATATACGGCCGGCTCGGCCCCATGCGCGTCCTCGGTCTGCCCGGCAACCCCGTTTCGAGCCTTGTCTGCTCGCTGCTGTTCCTGCGGCCGCTTGTTGAAGCCATGCTCGGGCTGCCGTCGATCGACCATGTCGACAGCGCGACACTTGGCGGCCCCGTGCGCGCCAATGATGGCCGGCAGGACTATCTCCGGGCCGATATTGCCGTCTCGGCGGACGGAACACGGATCGCGACGCCCTTCGACCGGCAGGACAGCTCGATGCTGTCGACCTTCGCCAAGGCTGGATGCCTCATCATCCGGCCGCCGCATGCGCCGCCAGCCACGGCCGGCGAGGCTTGCTCCGTCATCATCTTGCCTTGATTTGAATAAAAGTTGGGCCCGCGGGTGAACTGTTAATTAATTGTTCACTTTTATTGAGTGCGCGGTTACTACTTATGCGCCGCCCGCACCACCTCAGACGGAACGCCTCTTGCTCTGGCCCGTTGATTGTTGATGGTCGAACGCCGGGAGGGAGATCATGGAACGCATGCCGAACAAGGCTTCGCCCAGTCCGCGTAATCTCGGTATCGGATCGAGCCTGGCCGCTGGTGCATTGATGCTGTGCCATATGAACAGCTCTGGCCTGACCCGCTACGACAATCTGATTGCGGATCTGAACCGGCTCAATGCGACGCCAACGCTCCGGACCACACGCCGCAGCGACCGGCCCCAGCGCGTCCATTCGCGCTGGGTCAGCTGGATCTATCGCTGATCGTCTGGACTCGCTGACCGTCTTGAGACGTCTTTAGCGCGGTCACGCGGCGCTGAAACGGTTTCACACTGGCGGCGCTAGATCAGCCCGGACTAAGCCGACTTCTTGCGGTGGCTTGGGCCATGGTCTCGCGCATCATTGGCGCGGATGTCGATATCGACCACCAGCGGCAGATGATCGGAAGCAACGCGCGACAGCGGCGTGCGGACGACTTCGACATTCTCGACCTTCGCCCTGCCCCGCAGCCAGACATGGTCGATCCTCAGCGTCGGCATGCGTCCGGGGAATGTCGGCTTCGCCTTGCGATCGCCCCACTCCTTCTGGACGTCTGTGAACTGCGCGGCCAGCCGCCGGTAAGGCGATAGGCCGGGCGGCGCGTTGAAATCTCCGACGAACACGACGGGATCACGGCAATCGGGATGGCCGAGCCAATCTGGTCCAAGTAGCGTCGAAAGCTGAAGCATCTGCTCATGCGGCCAGACGCCGAGATGCGTATTGACGACCTGCAGCGCAGCGCCGCCGACATCGATGGAAGCCCAAAGCGCACCGCGGGGCTCGACCTTGATGCGGTCATGAAAGCCCGGCAACGGCCCGGTCCGCACCATCGAGATCGGCAAGGCCGTCAGGATGGCATCGCCGTAACGCTCCGGCCCGACATGGGTCGAGGCGTGAAAATGCGCTTCCATGCCAAGCAGCGACGCCAGCGTCCGCGCTTGATCGATGCTGCCGGTGCGCGGGCGACCGACATCGATCTCCTGCAGCGCAACGATATCCGGCTTGCAGCTCGCGATGACACGGGCCACCCGCTCCGGCGAATGCTGCTTGTCCGTGCCGATGCAGCTATGGACATTGTAGGAGAGAATGCGAAACCGGCTCATTGATTATCCTTGTTGCCGCCTTTGGCAATTCGCCGAGGCCGGTCGCGTTCCCATCAATGGGCCGTCTTCGGCGCGTAAGCGGCGGGGTCGACGGCCGTCGGGCGGCCAGCGAGGTTGAGGGCGGCTGTGCGCGGCGGCGTCTCGGCAATCACGGTGCCGCGGCGGACGACGGTGAGGCGCGCTGCCCGCATGCGAATGGCCTCGATCGTATCGGCGGCCTGCAGAATGACGAAGTCGGCATTGTTGCCCGGCGCCAAGCCATAGCCTTCAAGTCCGAGAATCGCCGCCGGCACCGTCGTGACGGCCTCGAATGCCCAGCGAATGGCCTCGCGGCTCGTCATCGGCGCGGCATGGACGGCCATGCTCGCGACATCCAGCATGTCGGCATGACCGAGGCCGTACCACGGATCCATGCAGCAATCCTGGCCGAGTGCCACGGGAATGCCGAGTGCACGCATTTCGGCAATCCGTGTCAGGCCGCGGCGACGCGGATAGGTGTCGTGACGGCCCTGCAATGTGATGTTGATCAAGGGATTGGCAATCGCGGCAACGCCCGCCTCGCGCATCAGCGGCAGCAGCTTCGAAACGTAATAGCTGTCCATCGAATGCATCGAGGTCAGATGCGAGCCGACAGCCCGCCCGCCAAGCCCGAGGCGATGCACCTCGGCCGCGAGCGTCTCGATATGGCGCGACAGCGGGTCATCGCTCTCGTCGCAGTGAACATCGATCATGAGCCCGCGTTTGGCCGCGATTTCGCAGAGAGCCTTCACCGAGGCCGCGCCATCGGCCATCGTGCGCTCGAAATGCGGAATGCCGCCGACGACATCGACGCCCATGTCGAGCGCGCGCTCAAGATTGGCGGCAGCCGTCGGCGATCGATAGTACCCATCCTGCGGAAAAGCGACGAGCTGAAGGTCGAGATAGGGCTTCACCTTTTCCCGCACTTCGAGCAGCGCCTCGACGGCGAGCAGGCGGTCATCGCAGACATCGACATGGCTGCGCACTGCCAGCAGGCCCTGAGCGACCGCGAGATCGCAATATTTCAACGCGCGCTCGATCACCGCCTCATGTGTCAGAAGCGGCTTCAGCTCGCCCCAAAGCGCAATCCCCTCGAGCAATGTGCCCGACTCGTTCATCCGCGGCAGGCCGAGCGACAAGGTCGCGTCCATATGAAAGTGGCAGTCGACGAAGGGCGGCGTGACGAGATACCCCCGCGCGTCGATGATCCGTCCGGCCGCTGCGGCAATGGACGGCTCGACCGCGCTGATCCGGCCCTTCTCGATGGCGATATCGACGCCCGAGCGCCCGTCCGGGAGAGTTGCGTTCTTGACGATGAGATCGAATGCCATGCATACCCCGACTGTGCTGATCCTGATATCCGATCAGGACCAGCGCGGCTTTGCAAGCATTGCCGCCTTGGCAGCCTCGTCGACGCTACTGCGGATTGTACGGCGCCGTCGTACCAGCATAGGCACCGGCGAAGGCCGCGCCGGCATCGGCGCCCAGCGAGGCCGTGACCTCGCCGCCGACCTTTTCGGCCTCGGCCTTTGGCAGCGTCGCCGCCGCCGTCGCCAGCGCAGCTGCGAGCTGCGCCGCGTCGCTCGCGCCGAGCTTCGGATCGCCGCCAAGCTTCGGATCGGTCTTGTATTTGCCGAGCATCCGATCGATCAGCGGCTTGCATGACGACTGGCACTCTTCGAGCGCCGCGAGGTCATTCTGGAAGCCGAGCGCTGCCATGTCCGGCGTCGCGTTCATATCCAGCTTTTTTTCCATCTGCTGCATCTGCTGGTCGGTCGACTGGGCCAGGGCGATCCCCGACGCAGTTACACCAGCAAGACCAGCGATGGCCATCAGCGCCGTGAACCTCAGCTTCGACACCATCTTTCGTTCCCCCGTAAGGCCGCCCGTTCTCGTCAATCGGCCGTCATGGCCGGGACGTTCGGCGCGATGGCCGTCTTGTTGCCCTTGCCACGCTCCTCGAGGCGCTGGAGCACCGTGAAGAAGGACGGCACGAACAGAACCGCGAGGCAGGTCGACGCGAGCATGCCGCTGACAACGGCGATGCCGATCGAGGCGCGCGAACTGGCGCCGGCGCCGGTGGCGAAGACCAGCGGCAGCACGCCGAGGATGAACGCAAACGACGTCATCAGGATCGGGCGGAAGCGCAGCCGCGCCGCCTCGACCGCCGCCTCGGCGATCTCCATGCCTTCGGCTCGTTTTTCACGTGCATATTCGACGATCAGAATCGCGTTCTTCGCCGCGAGCGCGATGAGCAGGATGATGCCGATCTGCGTATAGAGATTGTTGGCAAGGCCGAGCGTGGTCAAAGCGATCACCGTGCCCAGCAAGGCGAGCGGCACGGCGAGAATGACCGAAAGCGGCTGGATCCAGCTTTCATACTGGCCAGCCAGCACGAAATAGACCAGCACCACCGCCAGCGCGAAGACGAAGTAAATGTCGTTGCCGACAATCTCCTCCTGATACGACATCGCCGTCCAGGCATAACCATAGCCCGGCGGCAGCGTCTCGTTCGCGATCTGCGCCGTAAGCTGCATCGCCTGGCCAGAGCTGAAGCCTGCGGCGGGACCACCAACGAGCGTCGCCGCCGGATAGAGATTGTAGAGTGTGATCAGCGGCGGACCGTCGGTATTGTCGAACGAGATCAGCGTGCCGAGCGGCACCATGTCGCCGGTCTTCGTCTTCACCTTGAGGTTCAGGATGTCCTTCGGATCGACGCGGCTCTCGGGTGAGGCCTGCACATAGACCTGGAAGACGTTGTTGAACTTCGTGAACTGATTGACATAGGTCGAGCCGAGATAGGCCTCGATGGTCGAGAACACCTGACCAACCGTGACCCCCAGCGTTTCCGCGAGGATGCGATTGATCTTGAGGGTGAACTGCGGCGTCGTGGCGCTGAAGCTTGAGTCTACGCGCTGCAGGCCGGTCTGGGTTGCGGCATTGGCCTCCAGCTGATTGACAGCTGCCTGCAGTCTGTGGAAGTCCGAACTGCCGTCCTTGACGAGGATTTCCATCGTGAAGCCACCGGTGCTGCCGATACCCTGAATGGGCGGAGGCACGATCACGAAGGCGGTCGCGTCCGACATCTTGCTGAGGGATGCCGAGAGATTCTCGTAGATCGCGCGGAGGCCCTCGGCCTTGCCGCGAACGGACCAGTCCTTGAACATGACGTAGACGACGCCGGAATTGAACAAGGTCGCGGAATTGTCGAGGACCGATATGCCCGTAATGCCGATCGCATTGGCGACGCCGGGCGTCTTCAGCGCGATGCTCGTGGCCTCCTGGACGACACGATCGGTCCGCTGCAGCGAGGCGCCCTCAGGCAATTGCACCGAGATCACGACATAACCCTGATCTTCATTGGGCAGGAACGCCGTCGGAATGCGGCTCATGCCCCAGAAGGCGACGCCGACCAGGATGACGGCGACCAGCAGCATCAGGTAGCTGGCCTTGACCATATGGCGGATCAGGCCTGCATAGTGCCGCTCGCACCAGTCATAGACATGATTGAAGCCGCGGAAGAAGAAGTTCTTCTTCTCAGGCGCAGTCGGCGGGCGAAGCCAGAGCGCGCACTGCGTCGGCTTCAGCGTCATCGCATTGATGGCCGAGATGAAGGCCGTTGCGGCGATCACGAGCGCGAATTGCTGATACATCTGCCCGGTGAGGCCGGGCAATGCCGCGGAAGGCAGGAACACCGCCATCAGCACCAGCGTGATGCCGATGATCGGGCCAAACAGCTCGTTCATCGCCTTCACGGCCGCCTCGCGGCCGGTCATCCCGGCCTCCATATGGCGCGAGACGCCTTCGACGATCACGATCGCGTCGTCCACAACGATGCCGATCGCCAGGATGATGGCGAACAGAGTCGCGGTATTGACCGTGAATCCGAGCGCGGCCATCGCAGCGAACGCGCCGATGATCGTGACGGGCACAGTCGTCGCCGGTACCAGCATGGCGCGCCAATCCTGCAGGAACAGCAGGATGACGATGAGCACGAGAATCGCCGCCTCGATGAGCGTCTTGTAGACCTCGTCGATCGAAGCGGTCACGAATTTGGTGGTGTCGAACGGGATTTCGTATTTGAGGCCCGGCGGGAACGCCTTCGAGAGTTCCTGCATCTTGGCCGAGACGGCGTCTGCAACGGCAAGCGCATTCGCGTCCGGCAGCTGGAATATGCCGATCGCCGCCGCGGGGGCGTTGTTGAAGGTCGCCGTATGGCTGTAGCTCTGCGAACCGAGTTCGACGCGGCCGATGTCACGCACCCGGACGATCTGGCCGCCGTTCTGGTTGTTGACCTTGACGATGATGTTTTCGAAGTCGGGCGCGTCGCTGAAGCGTCCGTCGACATTCACCGTATACTGGAAGTTGAGGCCATCCGGCGCCGGGGGCATGCCGGTCATGCCGGCCGTGACTTCCTGGCTCTGCTGCTGGATCGCGTTGACGACGTCATTTGGCGTCAGCCCAAACGACTGAAGCTTGTCCGGATCCATCCAGATGCGCATGGCATAGGGGCCGGCGCCGAAAACGGTGACGTTGCCGACCCCCGGAATACGGGCCAGTTCGTTCTGGACGTTGATGACGCCGTAGTTCGACAGATAGAGCCCGTCATAGGTCTTATCAGGCGAAAACAGCGTGATGAACTGCAGGATCGCGGTCGACTTCTTCTGGACGTTGACGCCCTGGACCTGGACCGACTGCGGCAGCGAGGCGAGCGCGATCGAGACGCGGTTCTGGACGAGGACCTGCGCCTCGTTGGGGTCGGTGCCGATGTCGAATGTGACGACGAGGTTGTAAGTGCCGTCGCTGGCGCTTGTCGACTGCATATAGATCATGCCTTGAACGCCGTTGACCTGCTCTTCGATCGGCAGGGCAACGGTGTTCATCAGCGTGCGCGCACTGGCGCCGGGATAGGATGTCGAGACCTGAATCGTCGGTGGCACGACATTGGGATATTGCGACACCGGCAGCGTGTAGAGCGCAACCGCGCCGAGCAGCACGATGACGAGCGCGAGGACGTTCGAAAGAACCGGCCGCTCGATGAAAAACTTTGAAAACATGTAAGCCGCCTGCCCTGGGGTCGCCGATAGATCGCGTTAGGTCGAAGCCCTCACGGGGTCGCTGGAGCCGGCGCCGGCGTAGCGGCGGGAGCCGGTGTTGATGCTGGTGCAGGTGTCGTCGATGCCGGAGCCGGCACCGCAGCGGGGGCCGGTTCCGAGCCGGCTGGCGGCGCCACGGCGCGCACGGGCGCCGCTGCGGGCTCCGCCGCACTCATGTCACCCTTTTCCGGATCGACCGTATTGCCGGGAACGGCGCGTTGGTTGCCGCCGACGACAACCCAGTCGTCCTTTGTGAGGCCGGAATCAATCACGCGCAGCTGGCCCTCGAGCTGACCGGGCTTCACGATGCGCTGTTCGACCTTGTTGTCGGAACCGACAACCAGGACGTAGCTTCCGGCCTGGCTCGTGGCGATCGCCGTATCATTGACCAGAATGGCGTTCGGCTGCTTCTGCAGCGGCACGCGCACCTTGGCGAACAGGCCCGGCAGAAGCGCCGAATCCTTGTTGTCGAACACGCCGCGCACCGTCAGCGTGCCGGTGTTCTGGTCGACATTCGGCGCGATGTAGTCGATGACGCCGGTGTAGGGATAATCGGTGTCGATGGAGAGGCCGATCTCGACCGGTATGTCGTGCACGTCGCGCAACGTCTTGCCGCGCTTGGTCAAGGCCTCCTTGATCAGAAGCACCTGCCGCTCATTGACGCTGAAATAGGTGTAGATCGGGTCGTTCTGGACAATCGTCGCCAGCTTTGTCGGGCCGCTATAGCCAACAAGCGCGCCGATATCCTGCAAGTGATTGCTGACGACGCCATCGAACGGCGCCTTGATCTCGGTGTAGCCGAGATTGATCGTCGCCACCTCGACGTCGGCCTGTGCCTGCGCCGTCGCCGCGATCGCCTGGTCGAGCTGAGCCTTGGCGTCATCGGCCTTGGCAACCGAGGTCACCTGCTGCTGCACCAGAGTGTTCTGGCGGTTATATTCGAGCTGTTTGTTTTCTTGCGAAGCCTGGGCAGATGCCAGGGCCGCCTTCGCCTGATCGAGCTGCGCCTGGTAGGTGTCGCGCTGGATCGTGAAGAGAATGTCGCCCGACTTCACCTTCTGGCCGTCGACATATTTGATGCCGGTGAGGAAACCCTGGACGCGCGCCTCGAGATCTACCTGATTGATGGCATCGGTATTGCCGGTCAGCTCCATATAGCGCGTGACAGACTCCTGCACCGGCTGGGCGATCGTCACCTTCTGGGGCGGCGGCGGCACATACGCGTTCTTCTCGTTGCAAGCCGCCAGCGAGAGAACGCCGATCGATGCGGCTGCCAGCAGCCATCCGCGGCCGGTTCTCGCAAGGCTCAAGTCTCGACGGCTCATTCCATTTCCCCCGGGGCTGCCAGATCACGGCCGGCATAGCTGACGGTCACGCCGCCGCTGGACATGCAGCGAATCCGCCCGCACGTTCCCGCAGCGACAAGAGCATATAGCCACCCTATTGTTAAGGAGCGGTGGCAAATCTCGGCCACATCTGCGTCCGTCCGATCGCATACACAAAAAAAGCCGCCAACCCGAGGGTGGCGACTTTTCATACCGGCCGGCGGCTTCCTTCAGAACGCGTTGGCGTGAAACAGCGATGTCGGCGTCAAAAGGAGGATCTTGACGTCATAAAGCGGCGTCCACTTCCGGATATAGGCGCGGTCGCAGCGAAGGCGCATCTGGATCTTGTTCATCGCGTCCGTCGGCCCACGATGGCCTTCGATCTGCGCAAGGCCGGTGAGGCCGGGGCGAACCAGATGACGATCGGCATAGTTCGGCAAAATGCGGCCAAAGGTGTCGTCCATCGGCACAGCGTGGGGCCGCGGCCCGACCAACGACATATCCCCCTTCAGCACATTGAAGAGCTGCGGCAACTCATCGAGGCTCGTCCGACGCAGAAAGGCGCCAACCTTGGTGATACGGCTATCGCCCGCAGAAACCTGCTTGAAAGCACCATGCGTCTCCAGCACACTCATCGAACGGAATTTGTAGAGTGTGAAGATTTCTCGCCCTACGCCATATCTCTTCTGACGAAAGAACACGGGGCCGCGGCTCTCCAGGCGAACGGCAAGCGCGATCATCAGCAGAACAGGCAGAAACACGACGAGCAGGCCCGCAGCGCCGACGACATCGATGATCCGCTTGACGCGTGAGGCATTGATTTCTGACGCTCTCGCGACGAGCCTTGCGTTTGGTATGGCTACGTCGTGCGTCGCGCCGGAGTCTTTCTCCGCGGAATGGAATAGCCCGAGGTTTGTCGAGTCTGAGGCAACAGCTTGAGCAGTTTCGTCAAAAAACATCGGTAGTCCCCGCGGATTGCCCGATTTTGCGCCGCACAATTTATCTCGCACAGCAACATTATTAGTTTGTAACGCCTGCTCCGGTTGCCAGCAAGCGCTTTCTTGCGTCGCCCGGATCTCGAGCCGGCCCGCTAAGCGGGCTAAACCCTGTTCAACACTGCCGAGACAATTCCTGATGAATGGATAATGAGCCGCCGTGCCGGCTCCGCCCTGAGCCCTGGGTTTATCGACAAAACGCTCGATCAAAGGACCGCATAGAGCCCTCGCCTGTCGTTTCGTAGATCGGCGATCAGCCAACACAGCAGACCCGACCACTGGGGCAGAATGATGACCTCGCGCGCTCGAAAGGCTTACACCCTCCGACCCGGGCGCTCTCAGTCCGCCGGACCACTATCGTTCATTGATTCGCTCACGGCTTCACCCGCTTTGCACGCGTAACCTTCGCCGGTGCCTGAGTTTATAACATCTCTCCTGGAGAATTCCATGCCGGACGATGCGTAATGTGGCCGTCCTAAATACCGCTCATGCATCACGATGTCGCCTCTTACGACGGCAAATCATTATTCTGTTTTTATTCTGTCATAATGCGTTGAGACATTTTGGCAACGGAGGCGGTGAGACGGGACATCCTTCGGATTGTGACATTCTCTTCACATGCCAGCGCCGCCATCGCCCGCTAGGTTTCGCTCAACCTGCCGCGAGGGGTCGCGACAGGCCGCGGACGCTGAATGCAGCCGCACTATTATTATCTCTGGGGGCACCTGACCGAAAGATAACCTATCGGCTGAGCCATCGAGCTTGGCCGGTCAGCTTATCCAGTCGTGTCTTGTTTCTTCCTCAACACGAGGTCAGACATGAATTTCAAGCTGTTGCTTCTCGGTTCAGCTGCGGCGATCTTCGCATGCAGCGCCGCCGAAGCTGCCGATCTTACTGTCGCCGAGCCGGTCGACTATGTGAAGGTCTGCGACGCTTTTGGGAAGGGCTTCTTCTATTCGCCCGGCACCGACACCTGTATCAAGGTCGGTGGTTACCTGAAGTTCGGCACCGCCTTCGGTGATACGGATTTCGGTATCTATAACAAGATCTATCCGAACAGCCAGTGGTCGAACTTCTACACGGAAGCTTCGGTCCAGTTGACGGCCTCGTCGGTCACCGAGTTCGGTAATCTGACCGGCTTCATCGACTATCGTGCGCAATCCGGCAACACCGGCTCGTTCACGCAGTCGGCGACGCAGACGGTCAACGCCTCGACCAATTCGGCTTACGTCGACAGCGCCTATCTCTCGCTCGGTCCGATCAAGGCCGGTCGTTTCGACTCTCTGTACGACTTCGGCCAGGGCTACACCGATACCGGCGGATTCGCGTCCGACACCAAGACCGATCACATCCAGCTGACCTATGCCGTCAACGGCTTCGGTCTCTCGGTCTCAGTCGAGGACCAGCGTGACCGCGGCGCTTCCGGCAACACCGGTGATCCAGTGCTCGCTGGCGCCAGCTACTATCAGGGCGGTCAGAACAACATCCCTGACATCGTCGGTGGTGTGACCTACGCCTCGGGCATCTTCTCGACAAAGATCGTAGCGGCCTATGTCAATAACGCGGTCGACATCAATGGCGGCGCCGGCACCCTCGCCAACCCCTACAATATCGACGCGAAGAGCGGCTACGCTATCGGCGGCAGCATGGAGTTCGCTCTCGACAGCTTCTCGAAGGGCGACAAGTTCTTCGTCACCGGTTCGTATGGCGACAATGCCAACTCCTACACCGGCATCGCCGGTGGCACCTCGGTCGCAAACCTGACCGGCACCGTCGACGGCAGCTTCATCGCCTCGGCAGCCCCCGGTTCGAGCTGGTCGGCTCTTGCTTCGTACAAGCATGTCTGGACGCCGTCCGTCTGGTCGGCGGTCACGGGCGGTTACGCTTCGTATGACGGCGATGGCTATTTCGACAACTTCACCATTGACGCTTATCGCGGTGTCTTCTCGACGGGCTGGACCCCGGTTACCGGTCTCGACCTGATGCTCGACGGCCAGTACTCGCATGTCGACCTGTCCGATGGTGCCGGTCCGAACAAGTCCGAGAAGGATGGCGACGCCTGGACCCTCAATCTCTGGATGAAGCGCACCTGGTAAGCGCCTCGCGGCCCGGCTGAGAGGCCCGGGCTAATAGGCCAAATCGGCCGGCGCCGCGATCCAGCGGCGCCGGCCATTCGTTATTGGAGGGCAACCGCGCGAGGATTTCATGCTCAACGCCCTCACCTATGCAGTGACGCTCATTTTGTTCGCCGCCATCGACTCCCTCTGGCTCGGCAGCATGGCGGCCCGGATCTATCGCCCGCTGCTCGGCGACATCCTCATCGAGAGCTTCCGGCCAGGACCGGCCGTAGCCTTCTATCTTTTCTACGCCGTGGGGCTCCTCGTTTTTGCGGTGCTGCCGGGCGTCAAGGGCGCCGGTGCCGGCCACGCACTGCTGTGGGGCGCGCTGTTCGGTCTCTTCGCCTATGGCACTTATGACCTCACCAATTTCGCTACGCTGCGCAATTGGGGCGTCGCGATCACCGCGATCGACATGACATGGGGCACAGTGCTGAGCGGGGTCACCGCCTGGCTCGCCACAATCATCACGGGCTGGCTCGCGCGGCAATTCGGCCTTGTCTAGGCTGCGGGCCGGCGCGGCGGCCACGGGAAGAAGGCCGGCACGCGCTCGCGATATCGTGCGAAAGCGTCGGGGCGGCTGCGCATCATGTGCGCTTCCAGGGGCGGAATGCCCGAGACATGAACCAACAGCCAATAGATGAAGGCGGGGCCGGTCAGCGCGACGAAGCCGAACGGATAGCCGCCACCCAGATCGATCGCGAAAATCGGGTAGGCAAGCCAACCGAGCCACTCGAAGAAATAGTTGGGATGGCGCGACCAGGCCCAGAGCCCGTCCTGGCAAACAGCACCGGCGATCGCGTTCGGTCGCCCGCGGAAACGCTGCAACTGCCTGTCCGCGATCGCCTCGCCGAAGATCGCGACTAGAATGACAGCGACCGCCACCGCGTCCTGAACACCGAGCCCCATCCGCGGATTCTGCGCTGCAGCCAGGATCGACAGGCACAGGAACCAGCCAGCAGCAGCTTGGATCATGAGGAAGACGAAGAGGCGGAGCTGGAAGTCGGCGCCCCATTCCTTGCGGAAGGCGGCATAGCGGGCATCTTCCTCGCTCCCGTGCGAGCGCGCGGCGATATGGCTGCCGAGACGAATCGACCACACCCCGGCCGCGACCGCGACGAGCAGCTGGCGACCGCTCGGCCAGTCCGCCCCCATGACCGGCACAAGCGCGAGACCAACGCCCGCCAGTCCGACACCGAACGACCAGAAGGCATCGGACCATCCGGCATTTCCAGTGACACGCTGGGTCACCCAAGCCGCCGTCATGACGACGATCAGCAGGAGCACCGCGCCCCCGAGTCCCGCGACGATCACCGCCATCTAGATACCCTTGGAGGCTGATTCGCCTCCCCGCGACGGGGTATCGGGCGGTTGGCAACAGATCGAGGCAAGGCGGCTCCTTCGGCAGATGTGCGGCAAGCCCGTTGGTCGCTCACCTCAGCGGAGCACATAGCGGCCGAATCCGCCGCGCACAGCACCGCGTGTCGATTTGGGCTCCTGCTGACGGAGATCAGGCGCTGCGATGGAGCGCGTGGTTGAACGCCTTGGAGAAGGCCGCATCGAAACCGCCGACGAAGCCAATGGCAAACTGACCCGCCATCGAAACCACCACCATCGCCACGATGATCGCACCGATCTGGGCCGGACGAAGCTTCAGGACCAGCGCGACGGCAACCGTCACCACGACGAAGGCTGCGAAAGCGATCAGGACGGTCGAGCCGGCGAGCTGGGCGACGCATGACGCGATGAAGCCGGCCGCCGCCGCAATCAGGCCGACCCCGAGCGGCGCCTTGGTGAGATAGGCGCCAAGCGCTCCGCCACAAAGCGCAAGCACTGCATAGAACACCGTGAACATGGAAATCATCGCGTTTCCTCCCTGCGAGTTCTCCCAGACTATCGCGGGGATACTTTAGGAAAAGTCTCTAAGGACCAGTTCTTTTGAACAAATACCTCAAACGCCTAGCTGCAGCATCCAGCGGACCGTGACGGTCGCACGTGCAGGCCGCATTTGGCTGTCCGAGAAAGGCAGCTGCAATCCGGGTCCAGAGACTATATGTTCCATATACGAATCGTATGAGGAGACCCTGATGGGCATCGTGAATATCGACGACGATCTGCATGAGCAGCTTCGCCGGGCCAGCAAGGTGACGTACCGCTCCATCAATGCCCAGGCGGCCTATTGGATCAGGCTGGGCATGCTCTGCGAAATCAACCCGACTCTGAGCTTCAGCGAGATCATCGGCGGCGAGTTCCGATCGGCGGGCGTCTCGGCAGCCCCGCTGGCGCCGAGCCAGCCATGACGAAGCAACCGCATGAACTGGCCCTCCTCGCCGAATCCGGCCGGCTGCTGGCTTCGGTTTTCGAACTGCTCGATCGCGCCTCTCTCGCTGGTCTATCGACAATGGCGGTCAACGACCTGGTCGAGCGTTTCATCGTCGACGATCTGAAGGCCCGGCCCGCCAGCAAAGGCCAGTACGGCTACGGCTTCGTCTTGAATGCTTCGATCAATAATGTGGTTTGCCACGGCGTTCCGTCGCAATCGGACGTGCTCCGCGACGGAGATATCGTCAATCTCGACATCACGCTGGAAAAGAGCGGCTATATCGCCGATTCCAGCAAGACCTACCTCGTCGGGGCGGTGAATCCCGCTGCGAAGCGGCTGGTCCAGACGACCTATGACGCTATGTGGGCCGGCATTCGGACGGTCCGCCCGGGCGCGAAGACTGGCGACATCGGCTGGGCGATCGAGCGGCATGCCCGGCGCAACGGCTATTCGGTCGTCCACGAATATTGCGGCCATGGCATCGGCCGGGAAATGCACGAAGAACCGCAGATCCTGCATTTCGGAAAACCCGGGACGGGCCTCGTCCTCCGCGCTGGCATGGTCTTCACGATCGAACCGATGCTCAACCGCGGCCGGCGCAGCGTGAAAACGGAAGCGGACGGCTGGACAGTCGCGACGCGCGACGGATCCCTCTCCGCCCAGTTCGAGCACACCGTCGCCGTCACGGCCTCCGGCGTCGAAGTCCTGACGCTACGCAGCGACGAGCGCGGACAGGCCGCTCGGACGGCGCACGCACAATGAACTGAGACGAGAAGGAATGGCGGAGAGGAAGGGATTCGAACCCTCGAGACGGTTTTAAGCCGTCTACTCCCTTAGCAGGGGAGCGCCTTCGGCCACTCGGCCACCTCTCCGCCGCCGGGTCTACAAGACGCAAACGGTCGAAACAAGGTCTTTCGGCAGTTTCCCAGAACTATGTCGCCTGCGGGCGATATGAACGTGATGTCGTAGCCTCCGCGATTTGGGGGACCCATGTGAGGGGCCTTGACAGGCCGCGCGGATCAGATAGACGTGAGTAAACGATAACCCAGTAGCGCGGAACGCCAACATGGCGCGCTCGAAGGTCTCCCTTCAGGACATAGCAGGGCAGCTCGGCGTCTCGGTCAAGACTGTCTCCGGCGCGCTCAGCGGCGATGAATCGATCCGCATGGCGGAGGATACGCGCCAGCGCATTCGTTCGCTTGCCAATGAACTCGGCTACAAGCCCAACCTCATTGCGCGGGGCATGCGGCAAGGTGTGATGCCCATCATCGGCATTGTCGCCGATGGGCTGATCACGCAGCCCTTCGCGACCGAGATCATGCGCGCCTTCGACAATTCAGTGCGCAACGACGGTCTCTCGGTGATCGTCACGAGCACGGGCAGCGGCCGGTCCGTCGAGGCCGGCATCGCCGAGTTGCAGCGGCTGATGCCGCAATCGATCGCCTATGCGACGATGTATCACCAGATCGTCGATTTTCCGGCCGCGGCGCAGGAGTCGCTGGCGCTGATGATCAATTGCAGGGACAGCAATGGTTCGCTGCCGGCGCTGGTGCCTGCCGAGCGGCTCGCCGGGGCGGATATCACCCGCCGATTGATCGCGGCCGGCCGGCGCCGCATCGCCTTTTTCAACCTGCCGGGCCTTCTCGCCGGCAAGCTGCGCGCCGAGGGTTTTCGCGAGGCTCATGCGAGCGCCGGTATCACTGTCGACGAGACGATCCTGCGTCCGGCCACGCGCGGAACCTACAGCAACCAGGCGCGCAGTCTCGTCTTCGAGCATGTGGCGGAACTTTTCAGCGGCCCCGCACGGCCCGACGCGATTCTCTGCGGCAATGATCGCGTCGCGCTCGAAGTCTACGGTGCGCTGCGCCGCCACGATCTTCGCATTCCGGATGACGTCGCGGTCGCCAGTTTCGACAATCAGGTCGAGATCGCGGCACGCCTCGATCCGCCCCTGACCACCATGGCACTGCCGCACAGGGCCATGGGAAGACGGGCCGCCGAAATCCTGGCCGGACATGGCGCTCCGGCCCGAACCATTGAAGAAATCCCGTTCCGTCTTGTGGAGCGGGCTTCGATCTGAAGCCCCGCGGAACGGTCTTAAGAGGGAGAGAGGACGCCATGGCGTTTCATCTGAGTAAACGTTTACTGAGCCTGCTCTGCGCCGGCACCATGCTGGCAGGCGCCGTGACGGCGGCCGAAGCGGAAACGCTGAAGCTGATGTTTCAGGGCGATGCCTATGAGATCAAGAACATCACCGCGACGGCGAAGAAGTTCGAGGCCGCCAATCCGGGCGTGACGATCGAGCTGATCAACACCCCGCATGACGGCTACAACGAGAAGATCGGCGCCGCGGTGTCCGCAAAGGCACTGCCTGATGTCATCGAGCTCGATGGCCCGTTCCTCGCAAATTATGTCTGGTCGGGCCTGCTGCAACCGATCGAGGGCTTGGTCGATCAGGCGATCATCGACGACATGACGCCGTCGAATGTCGCGCAGGGCACCTATCCGATCGACAAGAAGCTCTATGCGATCGGCCTTACCGATTCGACCGTCGCCCTCTATGGCAGCCGCAAGCAGCTGACTGAGCTTGGCATCCGGATCCCCGCCTCGGTCGACGATGCGTGGACCAAGGACGAGTTCCAGGCTGCGCTCGAGAAGCTCTCGACGGCCCCTGGCGTGAAGTGGCCGCTCGATCTCTTCCGCTCCTATGGCACCAAGTCGGAATGGATCACCTATGGCTATGAGCCGCTGCTCGTCTCCATGGGCTGTGACGTCATCGATCGCGCGACGTGGAAGGCCGAGGGCATGCTCGACGGCGCGACCTGCGTCGAGGCGGCCAAGATGATGCAGGATTGGGTGAAGAAGGGCTGGGTCGTTCCGCAGTCTGCGGGCGGCAATCAGTTCTACGCGGCGGGTCGCCCGGCGGCGCTCGCCTGGGGCGGTCACTGGTTCTATGCCGAGGCCGAAGCCCAGATGGGCGACGACCTCGTCGTGATGCCGCTGCCGAAATTCGGCGACAAGGGCGCGAGCCCGAATGCGACCTGGATCTATGCGATCTCGAAGGATGCGGCCAATCCGCAGCTTGCCGGCAAGTTCCTCAGCTTCATGCTGCAGGATCCGGATTACCGCGCCGGCTATCGCGACCATGCCGGCTTCCCGGGCCTGAAGTCGTTCGCCGCGGCGTCCCCGCTCTACGCACCGGGCGGCGCCATGGCGGTTGCCTTCGAGCAGGCCGGCAAGACGGCCGTTCCGCGCCCGCCGCATCCGGCATATCCGACCATCACGCTCGCCTTCCAGCAGGCGATGACGAACATCTTCGATGGCGCCGACGCCCAGCAGGAGCTGACCAAGGCGGCCAAGGAGATCGACGCCGACATCGAGGACAATGACGGCTATCCGCCGTTCGGTGAGGCCAAGTAGGCCGGCGCGCGGCGGCTTTAGCCGCGCAGAACCGCAAGACCAACAGCGCCGCGTTCCCAAGGGGGCGCGGCGTTCTCCAAGAGGCGGAGGATCCAGATGTCTACCGAAACCCTGGCGGCCGGCCGGCGACGCCGTGCCCCGCTCTGGGGCGGTCGCTTTCAGGAACTAGGCATGCTGCTGCCATCCCTGGCGCTCATCGCCGCGTTCCTCCTGCTGCCGTTCCTGTCCTCGTTCCGCATCGCGCTCACGAATGAGCGCTTGATTCCCCGGCCTGTTCCGGCCCGTTTCGTCGGCCTCGACAACTTCCAGAAGGTCCTGACCGACCATGATTTCTGGCAGGCGCTCTGGAACGTCGCGCGCTTCACGGTGATGGTGCTGCCGGTACAATGCGGCTTTGCGCTTGCCATCGCGCTGCTGCTCAACCAGAAGCTGCCGTTCCGCAATTTCTTCCGCGGTCTGTTCTTCTTGCCGGCGATCACCTCGATGGTGGTCGTCTGCGTGATCTGGGCGACGCTGTTCCAATATCCGACCGGCCCGTTCAACCAGATCCTGGGCTTCCTGTCGTTCGGGATGGTGCAACCGATCGACTGGCTGGGAGACCCGGCCTGGTCGATGCCGGCCATCGTGCTGCTCTCGGCCTGGCAGGCCTATGGCTTCCAGATGATCGTCTATCTTGCAGGCCTGCAGGGCATCTCGGATTCGCTCTATGAGGCGGCCTCGCTCGATGGCGCCAATCGCTGGCAGAAGTTCTGGCACGTCACGATGCCCTCGCTCCGGCAGACGCATGTCTTCGTGCTGATCATCACGACGATCCAGGCCTTCAAGCTGTTCACGCAGGTGAACATCCTGACCCAGGGCGGCCCGCGCGGCACGACGGAAACGCTCGTGCACTACATGTTCTCGGCCGGCTTCGTGAACCAGCGGCTGGGCCTTGCCTCCGCCGTCGCCATCATCCTGTTCTTCATAGTGCTCGCCGTCTCGCTCGTTCAGCGCCTGGTCGTGAGGGACCGCAAATGACCGTCATCTCTGCCCCCTTCGCCGCGCCCCGGCGCGCCTCATCCGAGCCGCGCGACATCGGCGGCATCATCAAGCTCGTCGCGGTCTCGCTGATCGCGCTCGTCATCGTCTCGCCGCTCATCGTCCTCGTCGTCGGCAGCCTCAAGGCCGACCGCTTCCAGATCCTCGCCGACATGGGCACCTTCCGCGCTTTCTGGGTCGACAACCCGACGCTGCAGAATTTCCGCGACATGTGGGTGTTCTCCGGCGCCCTGCCCTTCGGCCGCTACCTCCTGAACTCGCTGGTGATCCTGTTCGTGACGGTGATCGGCGGCGTCTTCCTGAACTCGATGGCCGCCTTCGTGCTCGCCTGGGGCCGCCTGCCCGGCCGCGCGGTCATCCTGGCGGCGCTCGTCGCGCTCTATATCGTGCCACAGGAATCGATCGTCCTGCCGCTCCTCACGATCATCAACCGGATCGGCCTCTCCGACAGCTTCGCGGCGCAGATCCTGCCCTTCATGGCCAGCCCGCTCTACATCTTCCTCATCTACCAGTTCTTCATCCAGATCCCGCGCGACATCTATGATGCCGCGACCGTCGATGGTGCCGGGCCGTTCCGCATTTACTGGTCGGTTTTCCTGCCTATCAGCCTGCCGGTTCTCGCAACGGTCGCCATCCTGCTCGGCATCGAAACCTGGAACCAGTATCTGTGGCCGCTGATGGTGACGCAAACCGACCATGCGCGTCCGATATCGGTCGGCATTGCCTCGTTCTTCGGCACAGGTACGGTCTACTGGAACAACGCCATGGCGGCGTCGGTCATGATGATGATCCCGGTTCTCATCTTCTATCTCGCCTTCCAGAGATGGTTCGTCAGCTCGTTCATCTCCTCTGCCGTCAAAGGCTGAAAAGCCCGTCAGGATTGCCATCATGAAGATCGACTTTGCGCTCAACGCGGGCGAGACGCTGCACGTTTTCCAGAAACCAGTCGGCGGCGCCGCCGAATCCGTGGTTGTGCTGGCCTCTGCGGATGGGGTGGAACGCGAACTCCGGGGGCCTGTCTCGGATGACTTCACGCAAACCGGGGCCAGCGATCTTGCCGCGGGGCCCGCATCGCTCTCATTCGACGACGCGGCGACGGCGGTGTCGCTCGCCTATGCCTTTCATCCCGGAACCGTGTTGAAGACCGGCATCCGCACGCTCTTCACGACCGAGCGCAATCGGCCGAACACGGCCCGCCACCTGCTGCATCTGGCGCCGCCGTTCGGCTGGATGAACGATCCGAACGGGCTTTCGCAGGTAGACGGCCTGACGCATCTCTTTTATCAGCACTATCCGCACAGCCACCGCTGGAACACGATGCACTGGGGCCATGCCGTCACGTCGAATGGCGTCGACTGGACCCATCTGCCAATCATGGTGCTGCCACGGCCAGAACTGCTCGCCTCCGACGAGAAGGTCGGCGGCGTCTTCTCAGGCTCGGCCATCAACCTGCCGGATGGCGGGCTCCGGCTCTACTACACCGATCGCGAGGACGATCGCCTTCCGAACTGGGAATGGCAGATGACGGCGGTGACGAAAGATCTCGTCACGGTCGGGCCATCGTCCCCGGTCGTGAGCGAGACACCCACGCTGCCCGGCTTCGGCAAGAACTTCCGTGATCCCTATGTCTTCAAGGGGCCGGACGGGCTCTGGAAGATGCTGCTCGGCGGTGGCACGGACACGGCGGCCGTGGTGCTGCTCTATGAGACCGATGATCCAGACGGCGTTGCCGACTGGCGCTTCGTCGGCGTGGTGCACGAGGAGCCGACCACGCAGAAGCTCCCCGCCGAATGTCCCTGCATGGTGGCGCTGGACGGCGAGGGCGAAGGCCTTCACGCGCTCATTCTCGGACTGCTCGGCTCGCGCGACGAAGTCAGCCGCCGCCGCAACGTCACAGTCGCGATGATCGGCCGGTTCGACGGCACGACCTTTGCCCCTATCGAGCGCTTCGAGCTCGACTATGGCACCGATTGCTATGCCTTCCAGGGCATTACCGGCGTCGATGGGCCATTCGGCTATTCCTGGGCGGCCAACTGGACCGACGTCTTCAAGGACCGCGACTTCCCCAGTGCCATGACGTTCCCGCGCCGGCTCGTCTGGAAGGGCGGCAAGCTCTTCACGCCGCCGCTTGAAACCGTCGATGCGCTGCGCCTGCCGGCGCCACCGACCGCGCTCCCGCCGACCGCCTCGCCAGTCTCCTTGAACCAGGGGATCGGCGAGATCGAAATCGAGATCGGCGCCAAGGGCGAGCCCTTCGACCTTGCCTTCGCGCATCCGAAGGTTGGCCTCACGCTCGGCTTCGATGGCCATGTGCTCGAGCTGCACTTCAAGGCACCGGGCACACGGCCCTCGCCGCGCTACTTCATCGAGGATATCGCGCCCGCGAAGCTGCGGATCTTCGTCGATGTCGGACTGATCGAGATCTATGTCGACGATGGTCGCTGGTGCATCACCAAACGGATCGACAGCGACGAGCCGATCGCCTCGGTGACGCTGAGTGCCCAGCCTGGCACCATCGCCGCAGCAACGCTGGGCCATCTGCGTCCACAAGGCGCCTGACGGCGCTCTCGGCGGCGCTTACGCGATGATGGCCGCCGCCATGGCCTCGGCGGCCATCAACAGATCGGCCGGGGGCAGGCGGATCTGCAAGCCGCGCTGGCCGCCATTCACATAGATGTACGTCTCGCCCATCGCGGCGGTCTCGACGGCCGTACGGAGCTTGCGCTTCTGGCCGAACGGGCTGACGCCGCCGACCTTGTACCCGGTCAACCGCTCGGCGTCCGGCACTGGCATCATCGCTGCCGACTTGCCGCCGAAGGCGCTGGCGACTTTCTTCATGCTCGCCTCGCGATCCGACGGCAGCACCAGACAGACCGGCTTGCCGTCGACCTGCGCAATCAGTGTCTTCAGCACGCGGTGCGGCGGCTCGCCGATGGCCTCGGCAGCCTGCAGGCCGACCCGCTCGGCGCCGGGGTCATAGTCATAGGTCACGAGTTCGAAGGTGATGCCGAGCTTGCGAAGCGCGACGGTCGCAGGTGTCGTCAGGGCCATCAGGAGCATTCCAGCAGAGTGATCGACCCTTGATGCGGGATGACAGGCCCTTGTCGCAAGCCCTTCCCGCGACCGGATACCGTCAGCGGGCCTGATCGACGATCAAGGCCGCGGCGCCGACGAGGCCGGCATTTTCGCCAAGGCCGGCGGGAACGACGACAACGTCGCGGAAGGCTGGCATCAGGTTCTCGCGCATGACTTCATGAATTCGGGCGTTCATCAGATCGAAACCGGAGGCGACGCCGCCGCCCATGATGACGCGCTCGGGGCTGTAGAGATGGACGAGGCTGGCAAAGCCACGCCCCAGCAGCTGCGCCTGCTCGTCGACGAGCGCGCGCGCCACGGGATCGCCATCACGTGCCGCCGCCATGACATGGCGCGCGTCGACATGACCTTTCCGTGCTAGGGCACCGAGGGTACTTTCAGGATGAGCTGCCGCTGCAGCGCGAGCGCGCTTGCCGAGCGCCGTGCCGGAGGCATGCGCCTCGAAGCAGCCGACCACGCCGCAGGGGCAGCGCGGGCCATCAGGCGTCATGGTGAAATGGCCGACATGGCCAGCCATGCCGCGGCGCCCATGCAGCACCCTTCCATCGGCGATGACGCCGCCGCCGATGCCGGTCGAGACCGTGACATAGACAAGATGGTCGAGGCCCCGCCCTGCGCCGTGGCGCCACTCGCCGACCGCAGCCGAGATGCCGTCATTCTCCAGCACGACGGCCCGGCCGGTCGCTTCATGAAGGCGGTCCCGAAGCGGATAGTCGTCCCAACCCGGCAGCGTCGGGATGTGCAGGATCGTGCCGGTCACGCCGTCGAGCGGTCCGGGCGCCGAAATGCCGATACCCGCGATTGCCGCCTGGTCCGTGTCTGCTCCGACGCTGGCGATCAGCCGTCGCATCTGCGCGAGCACGGCCTCGGGGCCGCCGGCGACATCCGTCGGCTCGGCAGCGCGCCGCAGCACTTTGGCACCATCGACCAGGGCGGCGCGGAGCTGGGTCCCGCCGAGATCGAGCGCTATGGCGAGGCGGCCGCTCATGCTTCAGCGGGCGAGCGGCAGGCTGTGGACCCAGCCGATGCGTGCCGAGAGATCCGGCGCGCCGAAGGCGAGCGAACCCATGACGATCGTCTCGGCGCCGCTCGACCTCAGATCCGGCACCGTGTTGTCGCGAATGCCGCCATCCGCCGCGAGCCGGAGATCGCCGGTACGGCCAGCGCGTGCGATCAGCTTCGCCGCTTCGCGAAGGCGGGTCGTCGCCGAGGGGTCGAGCCCCTGCCCCTTCACGCCGATGCGCGTTCCAAGCAGGGTCAACAGGCTGATGCGATCGAGATAATCGGCTACGGACGCAACAGGCGTCTCCAGTTTCAGGACGATGCCGGACGGGAGGTCGAGCCGCGCGATCAGGTCGAGCCCGGCGTCGAGATTTCCGTTCTCGGCATGGATGCTGATGAGATCGGCGCCCGCCTCGGCAAACTGCTCGATCTGCGCCCCGAGGATCGCATCCTCGACCATTAAGTGAACATGAACCGGTTTGGCCGTGACCTTGCGAACGGCGACGAGAAGATCGGGAAAATACAGAAGCGCCGGGGAGAAATGGCCGTCCGCGACGTCGACATGATAGATGTCGACGAACGGATCGACCCGCGCGACATCCTCGGCGAGGCGTCCGAGATCGGCGGACCAGAGCGAGAACTCGGCAAGAAGGCGGTCTCTCGGCAGCGCCTCGAACCAGCCGGCTTCGGGTTTCATGGCGAAATCTCCTTCAGGAAATCGGTTAGCGCGGCGCGGGCATCGCTGACATAGGCTTCGCGGCTCACTGCTTTCGGCGTGATCCGAACGAGCCGGGTCGAGGGAATTGTTGCAGCCAGCTTCTCCGCATGGCGAAGCGGATGGATGGTGTCCTGTTCATGCGCGATGACGATCGTGGGAACATCGAGCGCGGCGATAGCATCGACATCGACGCCTGGGCCATCGGCCGAGATGCGGAGGAGCAGTTCGAAGGTCGTAGCGATCGGCTCCCGCTGAAAGAACCCGCGCAGCGACGCGAGATTGTCCGGCGCACGCTCGGCAAGGTCGGCAGCGACAGAGGAATTCTCGAACAACAGGCGCGCCTCGGCAGGCGCGTGATTGCGCAACAGCTCCCCGACCAGTGCATTCGGCGTCATGTTGGCCGGCGCCGCCTCGACGAACCAGGCTGGGCGTACGAGGACGAGGCCTGCCACAAGATCGGGCCGTGTCACCGCAAGACGGAGCGCGATCGCCGCGCCCATCGAGACACCGCCGATGACCAGAGGACCGGTCGCTTCGGCTTCGATCAGCGCCGCCACATCATCGGCAAAGGTCGCGATCGAGAAGCGATCGGCCGGTCCCGCTTCGGAAAGGCCATGGCCACGGCATTCGAGCGTCAGGCACGACCAGTCCGGGAGCCGCGGAAACAGTTCGGCCGGCTGGGCAGCATCGCCGCAGAGCCCGTGCTGGAACAGCATCGTCCGGCCCTCGCCGCTCCGCACCGTGGAGAGCGCCAGGCCTTCGCGCTCAAAGCGCCCCCGGATCATGCCGAGGCGCCCGAGGCTTTGAGGAAGGCGGCAACGCGGGCGGCATCGCCAGCCGCGAGCCCATGCGTCACCAGCGGGCCGTCGAAGCCGGCCTGCCTCAGGGCGCCGATGAAATGCCCGAAATCGATGACGCCGTCACCCGCGGTCGCGAAGCTGCCATCGGCGTGACGGTCCTTGGCATGAGCCATCGCGAGGGCGTTCCCAAGCAGTTGCACCGCCTCGTCGACCAGCGCGTCGCGCTCAGTGGGCGATGCGACCTCGAACAGATTGGCCGGATCGAGCACGATCCTGATGCGCGGGCTGGCGAAATGATCGAGCAGCGCCCGTGCCTTCACCGCCGACGAGACGACATTGCCGAGTTCGGGCTCGACGCCGATCGCAATGTCATGCGCTTCGGCGATCGGCAGCAGATGCTCGAATTCGGCGATGAGGTCGCGCCATGCGGCGGGGCCAGCATTGTCGGGATGGTGGCGCCATTGGTCGTCAGCGTCGCGGCTGCCGGTGCAGACCGTGAGGAGCCGGGTTCCCATGATCGGCGCGGCCGCCGCGAGTGCGGCGAAGCTGGCTCGACCCTCTTCGCGGACGGAGAGATCGGGATGGATCATGTTGTAGGTGGCCGAGAGAGCCGCGATCGCGACGCCAGAGCGCTTCGATGCAGCGGCAACCGCCCGGGCGATGGCGCGATCGATCGACACCGGCAGCGACGGCAGGCCCGAGCAGGCCATGTTGTATTGCACGGCCGCGTAGCCGGCGTCGCGCGCGGCGGCGAGCACGGCATCCGGCGTCGTGCCCGGGAAGGTCTTGGCGAAGATGCCGAGCTGCATCAGAGCGCTCCTGCCACGTCAGCCAGCTTGACCGGCTGGCCCGTGCGCGCCGATTCCGCGACGGCCACCATGCCGCGCACACAGGCGACCCCGTCCTCGATATCGGCGCCGCGCATCGGCGCGCCGTCGAGGATCACCGATGCAAACCCTTCAAGCTGCCGGCGATAGAAGTGCCCGTCGGCCCCAAGCACGCGCGAAGTCGCGCCGGTGGATTCGCGGAAGATGTCGACGTCGGAACTCTTGTAATACCAGGGATTATAGGTCTTGCCGACGATCGAGCCGCGTTCGCCATAGATCTGGAAGCCCTCGTGCCAGTCCATGCGCACCGGGATCGTCAGGTCGAGATGGCCGAAGGTGCCGTTCTCGAAGGCGACATCGACGAACCAGCAATAGGCGTTGAAGCGCTCGCGGAAATGGGCGTCGACCTCGATGATCGGCCCGCCGAAATAGCGCGCGGTATCGAGCAGGTGGCTGCCATGGGCGAGCATGAAATAGCGGCGCAGATCGGCCTTCGGATTGCCCGATGGCCGCTTCGAGCCGGCGCTCGTCACGATCAGCGGCTGCACCGCGTCGGTCATGGCATAGCGATGGGTTGAATCGCAGTACCAGGCCTTGAGCGCCAGCATCTCACCCATTTCGCCGTCGATGAAGTCCTTGGCGCTTTCAAGGCCCGCATCGAAGCGCTTCATATGGCCGACCTGCAGCACCTTGCCGGACGCCGCGACGGTCGCCTTCAAAGCCTCGACTTCCTCGACCGTGATGCCGATCGGCTTCTCGGACAGAACATGCTTGCCCGCCGCGAGCGCGGCCTTCGCAGCGGGAACATGGAAGGCATCGGCCGTCGCGATGATGACCGCGTCGAGTTCGGGATCGGCAAGCATGGCGTCATAGCTGTCGAACGTCTTTTCCGGCGCATGCATCGCCGCCATCCGGGCGAGAAGATCCGGCGCAACGTCGCAGATGGCGAAGAGATCGACATTCTTCGCCTTGGTCGCGCTCTCGAAATGGGCCGCCTGGGCAATCTGCCCGCAGCCGAGCACGCCGACCTTCAGCCGCTTTTCGTTCTTCGCCACCATGCCCACACGCTCCAAAATCCAGCTTCGCCCTCGGCCACCCTATTTTGTTTATTATAGTAACAAATGACGCGCAAGCTCTGATCATGTTCGCTTGCGAACGGCAAGCTCGTTCGAACTGATAGGGATTGCTACCGCTTCGTGCAAATCGCCTGACGCACACGCTCGGCGTAGAATGGCTGTGCAGCAGCCAGTAAAGACAGTTGACGCGGAGGGGATCGATGATCACAGCCGGAAGCAAATATCTGAACGGCGCCTGGTGGTACAACGCGCTCAACAGCCGCTTCAGGGACGCAGTGGCCGGCATCGCTTTCTCTCCGCATGTCGAGACCTTGTCCGTCAACGACATCGCGTTCCAGTTCTATGTCGCGACCTCGCAGGCGAAGAACTGGTACGCGCATGGCGACATGCAGTCCCACGAGATGCGGGCGGTCCTGGACCTCGTTGAACCGCACGGCGCGACCGTCTTCGAATGCGGCGGACATCACGGTCGCGACTGCGTCGTTCTCGCATACATGATCGGCGAGCAAGGCCGCATCGTCACCTTCGAGCCCCATCCGGACAATGCGCGTATCATCGAGCGCAACGTGGAACTCAACGACCTCACCAATGTGACGGTCGTGAACGCCGCCGTCGGCTCCGCAACCGGCGAACTCCATATCCGCGATCGCTCGAACGCAAAGGTATCGCTCAGCGGCGGCGGCATCAGGGTACCGGTCGAAACCCTGGACGACTGGTCGAGTGCCAACCTCCTCTACCCTGACTTCATCAAGATCGATGTCGAGGGCTACGAGTTCGAGGTGCTGCGTGGCGCCGCGAACATCATCCGAGACCGCTCGCCGGCGGTGTTGGTGGAGCTTCACTGCGATCTCGCGCGCGAGTTCGGCAATGTGCCTGACGACATCTGGGGATTCTTCGACAGCCAGCGCTACTTCGTCCATCTGCAGCAGGACGACAGCGTCCCGGCGCGCATCGCCGGTTTCGGCGACAGCCTCTCCGGGCGCCCCCATCTCTACTTCGTTCCGCGCAACGCGGCGCATCTGCGCGCCGAGTGACAGCGCGCGTCCGCCGTTTATCGGTCGCCCAGATCGACGTCCGGCGGGCCGAAGGCGCGCTGATGGGCGAGAGTCGCCACGCCGATGGCGCATTCATAGAGGCCGAGCGCAGAGAGCCGGAAGTCCGGCACATGCATACCGGGGACGATGGCCTCGGCGACGGCGCGCCGCAGTTGCGGGATCATGCGCGCGAGAACGGGCCGCATCACGCCGCCGAGCACGATCGTCGTCGGATTGAAGACGTTCACTAGCGTGACGATGCCGCGCGCCAATGATCCGGCGAGCGCCGCGACGGCGGCACTCGCCGCGGCGTCGCCTGCCTCCATTGCCGAGTCGACGGCGCGCGGCAATGCCGCGAGATCGGCGTCGGCGCGGTCGTCGCCCGTTCCCAATGCCCGCGCGAGCGCGGCGAGATTGACGAAGGTTTCCAGGCAGCCGACCTGGCCGCAGGAGCAACGCGGACCCTCATCGGCGATGCGAACGTGGCCGAACTCCCCTGCCGTCCCCGAACCGCCGCGCAGCAGACGCCCGTTAATGATCGCGGCACCGCCAAGACCCGTACCGAGCTTCAGGAAGATGGTGCAGAGGCTCGGCAGTTGCGGCTCGGTATAGACGGCGCCGAAGGCTGCCGCCGCGGCGTTGTTCTCGATGACGATCGGCAACGGAATAGCCTCGGCGAGGAGATCGGCGAGATTGAGGGCCTTCCAGCCGAGGATCGGCAGGTGGACGACGAAGCCGTCCAGCGTCACGAGGCCAGGGACGGTCACGCCGATCGAGCGGATGCGTCCGTCGAAGGACGGATCGGCCGACAGCGTCGCGACCTCGACCGCGATCCGCGCCACGATCGTCTCGGGCGTCGCCGTCGGCGCAACCGGATATTCGGCCGATGCCGCAACCTTCGTCGCGAGGTCGACCAGGGCGAAGCGCAGCACGCCGACACCGATCTCGACGCCCAGGAAGAAGGCCGCGTCCGGCACCAGCGCGACCGCGACGCCGGGACGACCGGGCTCGCGCGCGGCCTCCGGCACGCCGGCACGCGCGACCTCGCGCAGCAGGCCGCGCTCCATCATGTCGGCGACGACGCGCGTCACCGTCGCGGGCGTAAGGCCGGTCTGGCGCGCCATGTCAGCACGGCTCGATGCACCCTGGATGCGCAACATCGCAAGGATACTGCGCTCGTTGAGGACCCGGGCCAGCGTCTGGTCCGCCATGAGACACCACTCCGCCCCGCCATGGGGCTCTCCCCCATAGGGCGATCGAGCCTGGCGTGGCAACTCTGTCGTGCGGCTATCAGATGATCGAGCGGCGCGATGCGATGCCGCCATCGACGGTCATGATCGTGCCCGAGATGTAGCCGGCGCGATAGGAGGCCAGGAACACGACGAGATCGGTAACCTCATGCACATGGGCGGGCCGTCCAAGCGGATAGGTAGTCTCGAGCTCGCCATAGCGGTTTTCGTCGCCGAAGACGTCCTTGGCGCGCTTCTTCAGCATGTTGTAGATGCGGTCGGTATTCACCGGCCCGGGATTGACGCCGATGACACGGATCTTGTCGTCGAGGCTCGATCCGCCCAGCGCGCGGGTGAAATGCATCAGGCTGGCATTGCCGACCGCGCCGGCGATGTAGCGCGGGTCGGTCACCTCACCGCCATTGCCGATATTGTTGATGATGACGCCGCCACCGGCCGCTTTCATGCGCGGATAATAGAGCCGGCAGAGATTGATATAGCCGAAGACCTTCAGCTCCCAGCCGGCGCGCCATTTGGCCTCGTCGATGTCGAACAGCGAGCCCGACGGAATGACGCCGGCATTGTTGACGAGGATATCGATGTCGCCGGCGGTCTCTGCAAGACGCTCGGCCGCCCCGGCCTCCGTCAGGTCGAGCGGCACCAGCGTGACGGTTCTCTCCGGCATCTCGTCGGTGATATCGGCCTTGATGGCGGCAAGCCTTTCGGCGTTACGCGCGGTCAGGACCAGTTCGCAGCCCTCCTCGGCGAATGCCTTGGCAAGTCCGGCGCCGATCCCCTGCGAGGCGCCGGTAATCAAGACCTTCTTGCCGGTCAGACGCAGATCCATGGGGGTCTCCTCTTGATTTCAAACGGTCGTCGCGACCGGTAGTGAACAATGGCCTGCTGCCCGAGCATCAGGTCTTTATCGGTCATCACGGCCGCGCCGGGCGAGCGAGCCGCAAATGATCGCGCAGCGTGGTCCCTTCATAGTCGGCCCGGAAGAGACCTCGCTCCTGCAGGATCGGCACCACCAGATCGACGAAGTCGTCGAGGCCGGCCGGGAAATAGGGCGGCATCACGTTGAAGCCGTCGGAGGCGCCGTTCTCGAACCAGTATTGCAGCGTGTCGGCGACCGTCTCGGCCGAACCGGCCAGGACCCAGTGGCCACGCGCCGCAGCCGTCAGATTGTAGAGATCGCGGAGCGTCATGTTCTCCCGCCGCGCCTTGGCGAGCATCACCTTGGCAAAGGCGTGATAGGCGTCGTTCTCGCCGAGATCCGGGACGGGACCGTCGAGGTCATAGGCGCTCATATCGGTACCGAGCCGATCGGAGAGCATCGCGAGCGCGTTGGTCGACGAGACAAAGCTCTGCAGCGTCTTCAGCTTGTCGAAGGCCTCGCGGTCGGTTCGGCCGACCACCGGCATGACGCCCGGCAGCATCGTGACCGCATCCGCGCTGCGGCCGAAGCCCGGAAGCAACGACTTAAACGACGTGTATTGCGCCTTGGCCTCGTCGAAATCCTGAACGACGGAGAAGACGACGTCGGCGGTGCGCGCTGCCAGTCTCTGGCCCGGCGCGGAGCCGCCCGCTTGCAGGACCACCGGCTGCCCCTGCGGCGAGCGACCGATATTGAGCGGACCCTTCACCTTGAAATAAGGGCCGTCATGGTCGAGCGTCCGGACCTTGGCCGGATCGATATAGAGCCCCGTTGCGCGGTCCTTCACGATGGCGTCGTCGGCCCAGCAGTCCCACAACCCCTTCACGGTCGAGACGAATTCCTCGGCGATCTCATAGCGGAGGCTGTGATCGGGATGGGCGCGGCCGAAATTGGCGCCCGAAGCGGCATTCGAGGTGGTGACAGCATTCCAGGCGGCACGGCCGTTGGAAATGTGGTCCAGCGAGGCGAAGGCCCGCGCCGTCGACCATGGATCGCCATAGGTGGTCGATGCCGTCGCGCCGAGGCCGATATGGTTTGTCGTCATCGCCAGCGCCGACAGCATCGTCAGCGGTTCGAGCCGCAGCGTATAGGATGGGTGGGCGGCCGGATCGGCATAGAGATTGTCGCCCATGAAGATCAGATCGAACTTGCCGCGCTCGGCGCTGCGGCCGATCTCCTGGATGGACGCGAAATCCTGGAAGCTGTCGAAGGCGCCGGGATAGCGCCAGCCTGCGACATGGCTGCCGGTGCCGAGAATGAACAGGCCGAGATGGATCTGACGCTTCTTCATTTCAGCACCTGGATGAGCAATTCCGTGAAGCCCGCGGTGTCGGCGCGCCTGATGATCCGTGCGTGGGCGTCGCGGTCCGCCTGGCACCCGGCGAGGCGCGGCGTATCAGTGATCAGATGCGTCGTCATAGGGTGAGACTCATTCGAGGAACGCGAAGCCCATGGTCCGCGCGTGGTAATGCAGGCCGCCATCCTGGACGATCAGGAACATCGCCCGCTCGGCGCTGTCATTGTGATGCGAATGGGGCTCGGTCGCCGGGGTCACGAGCGTCGCGAAGGGCAACCACGGGCATTTCTCGCCGCCAACCATCGAATAGCAGCCGTCGCCACGGAGGATCAGCGTGATGGCGGCCGAGTTGTGCCGGTGCGCACGCTGCTGCTCGCCGGCCGGCACCGTGTTGAGGGAGAGCGTCAGCGTCGGCATGATGTTGCGCGCCTTCTCCTGCCGGTCGGACGAGAAGATCAGCGCGATGCCCGACGTGGTGGCGTTCTGGGCGGCTTCGACCACCTTGCCGAGCTGGGCGGCGATCTCGGCTGCGGGGTAGTGCACAACGTCGATCGGCGCGTCGCCGCCCGGCGCAGGACGCGATCCATCGAAGGCAAGCTGCGGCTCGTTGGTGACCACCCAGAGCACGGCGCCGCCGTCGGTCGCCGTCAGCTTGGACGAAACGCCGCCAGGGGCGAGAAAAACGTCGCCCGGGCCAAAGTCGATCCGCTCCGGGCCGATCTCGGCCGAGCCGGAGCCGCGCATGACGTACCAGATCGCGCCCGTCGCCGCGAAATCGGCCACCAGCGTGTCGCGCGGCGCGATTGCCGCATAGCGTGCCAGCATCAGCGGCGTCGTGGCCGCGAATGCCGTGCCGATCGCCGCCGACTGATCGCAGACGTAAAGGCCAGTCTCGCCGGCATTGAGCGCAGCCTCGGCCTCGTCACGAAAACAGCTTGCCGGGACTTTCGGCAGCTTAACGTTGAAGGCGTTGCCGGAGTTGAAGAAGCGGGCCCGCGCTTCGGCAGCGCCGGCCGGCGCCTCGGGCAACTGGACCGGCATGTCCGCCATGTCGATGGCGGACGATTTCGTGACGATGTTCGTCATTGCAGGTCTCCTCTTCAGCCAGGCCGTGACATCTCAAGCAAGATCGGGTCGGCGGCGATGCCAGCTTGTCACGCCCTGATAGGCATGCGCGGCCCGGCAAAGCAGCGCCTCCGAAAACGGCTTGCCGACAAACTGGAAGCCGATCGGTATGCCGTCCTCGCTGGCGCCGCAGGGCGCTGTGATCGTCGGATAGCCGCAGACATCGAAGGGCGCCGTGAACGGACCGATCGCCAGAATGGCATCGGGATCCTCGCCAAGTGAGGCCATATGGGCGAGCGAGGGGCCTGCGACCGGCAGGCCCGGCACGATGAAGAGATCGATTCCCTCGAACATCTGCGCGACCGCGCCATTGAATTCTCGCCGGTCCTTCTGCGCGTCGCCAAGCTCCATGGCGCCATAACGATGGCCGCGATCGAGAAGCGCCGTCAGGCGCGGTCCATATTCGGCGCGGCGCGCGGGGAAGGTGTCGCGGTGCGCGATCGCCGCCTCGACGGCACATTGTATCGCCCAGCCGATCAGGATCGGCCGCGTCTCGGGAAAGCGGACATCGACGAAGCGCGCGCCGAGCCCCTCCATCACCGCGACGACCGCTTCGATCGAAGCCGCGACCTCCGCCGTCGCCTTCGCCGCGATGAAGGCCCGATCGATGCCGATCGTCGCGCCCGCGACGCCCTTGTCGATCTCGGCGAGATAATCGGGAACCGGCATCTGCGACGCCGTCGGATCCGCCGGATCGGGCCCTGCGATGACGCCGAGCAGCGCGGCTGCATCCCTGGCCGAGCGCGCCATCGGCCCGACATGATCGAGCGATTCCGCGAGAGCGAACACGCCATGCCGGCTAACGCGGCCCCAGGTCGGCTTGATCCCGACGATGCCGCAGCACGAGGACGGCAGACGGATCGATCCGCCGGTATCCGTCCCGAGCGTCGCATAAGAAAAGCCGGAGGTGACGGCTACCCCCGATCCGCTCGATGAATTGCCGGTCCAGTGCGCAGCGCCGAAGGGATTGATTGGCTCGGTGATCGAGGGATGGTGCTCGGCATAGACGCCTTCGGTGGCGGTCAGCTTGCCGAGCATGACGGCTCCGGCCGCTCTCAGCCGTGCCGTGGCGGTCGATTCATAGGGCGCCTGCCAATCGTCATAGATCGAGGAGCCAAGGCCCGTCTTGATGTCGGTTGTATAGAAGACATCCTTGACCGCCATCGGAATGCCGTGCAGCGGGCCGCGCCACTGGCCTGCGGCGATTTCCGCGTCGGCCTTCGCTGCGGCGTCGCGGGCGCGGTCGGGGGTGAACGTGATGAAGGAATGAAAGCCGGCGTCATAACGCTCGATGCGCGCGATCATGAGTTCGGTCAGGGCCAGCGATGTCACCGCTCCCGTCCGCAGATCGGCTGCCAGCTCGGTGAGTTCCATGCTCCAAAGCTGCTGCTGGGGCATCATTCCTCCGGACTCATGTCGAGGCTCGGCCCGACCGCCGCCCTCCTAGTCTGTATACACTAATCAATATTCTGGATAACCGATGCCCATAATCTAGGCTTGGCCCGCCCAGATTGGCGGCGCAACGAGAGAGCATTCAACCCCGGTGGACGATTTGCGCCGAAAAAGCGCCCCCTTCCGGCGCATTCGATCTGGCATGCATATTGCTGATGCCTTTCTGCATACACAGACGGAGGGTCTTCATGTCGAATTTCACTATCCGCGGTGTCACCGCGGCGTTGCTTGCAGCCACCACCGCGCTCGCATTCGTTTCGGCAGCGTCGGCCGGCGAGGCTGCCTCGGTGCGTCTCAAATGGGTGGCGCAGGCGCAGTTCGCTGGCGTTTACGTCGCCAAGGCCAAGGGCTTCTACGAGGCAGCCGGTCTCGATATGACCATCAATCCGGGTGGCCCCAACGTCAATGTCGAGACGCTCGTCGCCTCAGGCGCCGACACGTTCGGCGTCGCCTCGGGCACCGAGGGCGTGCTCTATTCCCGCGAGAAGGGGCTGCCGCTCGTGGCGATCGGCATGTCGCAGCAGATCACGCCGTTCGCTTATGTCACCTATGACGACACCGGCATCAATTCGGTCAAGGATTTCAAGGGCAAGCGTGTGGCGACGTGGATGGTCGGTCCGCAATACACGCTCTATTCGGTGCTCGCCGCCGAGGGCCTGAAGCAGGACGAGGTCAACATCGTCTCGCAACCCTTCTCGATGCAGCCCTTCATCGACAAGCAGTTCGATGTCGCAACGGTGACGCTCTACAACGAGCTGAACACGCTCAAGGAGCAGGGCATCACCAACATCAAGATCTTCATGCCCGACGACAGCGGGGTCACGACGCAGCAGGACGCGATCGTCACCTCCGAGAAGATGATCAAGGACAAGCCGGCCGAAGTTCAAGCCTTCCTCGATGCCACGCTCAAGGGCTGGAAATATGCCTTCGAGCATAAGGCCGAAGCGGTCGACATCGTGATGGCTGCCGGTTCCGGCCTCGAGCGCAAGCATCAGGAACTGATGCTCGACGAGATCGAGCGCGTGATGACGGCGAAGGCCGGCGCCACGGAAGGGCTCGGCTTCATCGACATGAAGTCGATCGAGACGGTGCAGGCCGATCTCCTCAAGTTCGGCGCCATGAAGACACCCGTCGATCTCAAGGCCGCCTTCGACAGCACGTTCTGGGACAAGGTCCCGGCCGCCGACAAGAAGATGTGATCACGGCCGCGGCGGCACTATCAAACGCCGTCGCGGCTCCGTTCTGCCGGCCATGCGCCGGAAAGGAGACCGATCTTTGCCCGATCCCACGACCGTCCCCGCAGCGACGCCGCATCTCCAGCTCGTGAATGTCTGGAAGCGCTTCGGCGAGGAACCGCAGCAGACCGTTGCCGTGCGCAATGTCGATCTCTCGATCGAGCCCGGCGCCTTCGTGACGCTGATCGGGCCGTCCGGCTGTGGCAAGTCCACATTGTTCAGCATGATCGCCGGCCTGCTGCCGCCCGACTCCGACGGTTCGCTGCTGCTCAAGGGCAAGGTGCAGCAGGATGGCGCGATGCTCGGCAAGATCGCGTTCATGCCGCAACGCGACCTGCTCTTCCCCTGGCGAACCGTGCTCGACAACGCGACGCTGGCGCTGGAGGTCGAGGGCATGCCCCGCCGCAAGGCCCGCGCCAAGGCCGAGGCGCTGTTCCCGGAATTCGGGCTCGGCGGCTTCGAGCAGCATTATCCGCATCAACTCTCCGGCGGCATGCGCCAGCGCGTCGCCTTGATGCGCACATTCCTGTTCGAGCGCGACCTGATCCTGCTCGACGAGCCGTTCGGCGCGCTCGACGCGCTGACGCGCAGCATGATGCAGCGCTGGCTGCTCGACATCTGGGCGAAGCACCGGCGAACTGTCCTGTTCATCACCCATGACATCGACGAGGCGATCTTTCTCGGCGACAAGGTCGTCGTCATGACGGCACGGCCGGGCACGATCAAATGCGAGGAGGAGATCACGCTGCCGCGTCCGCGTGATCTCGGCGTCGTCACGACACCGGAATTCATGGCGATCAAGAAGAAGCTCCTCGCCGTCGTGGAAGAGGAGAGCCTGAAGACATTCGCGGCGGTCCCTGCATGAGCATGAGCCTCAGCGCCCTCGCCCGCTCGCCCGTCGCCTCGATCGTCTATGTCGCGATCGCCTGGCTGGTGCTGGTGCCGCTGTTTCGCATCGAGCCACGCTATCTGCCGCCGCTGCCGGTGGTCATTGCCGACGGGATTTCGGTCTGGCCCGATCTGGTCGCGGGCTTCTGGCGCACATTGATCGAAACCGTGCTCGGCTTCCTGGCGGGCGTTGCGCTCGGCGTCGGCTTCGGCATCGCCTTTTCGGCCTCGCGCATCATGGAGCGCGCCTTCCTGCCGATCTTCGTCGCGCTGCAGACGATACCGGTCATCGCCTTCGGCGCTATCGTCGTGATCTGGTTCGGCAATACGATCATGGCGAAGGTCGTCATCGCGCTCTATCTCGCCTTCTTCCCGGTGGCCGTGAACACGCTGCGCGGGCTCGAACTTGCCGATCCGCAACGCATCGCGCTGATGAAGAGCTTCGGCGCGTCGCGGCTGCAATTGTTCCTCAAGCTCGCGCTGCCGACGGCCCTTCCCAACATCCTGATCGGCATGAAACTCGCCGTCGCGCTCAGCCTTGCCGGCGCCATTGTCGGGGAGTGGTTCGGCGATACGGTCGGCCTTGGCGTCATGCTGCTGCAGGCGCTCTATTTCGAGCAGATCCCGCGCGTCTGGATGCTGATCATCGCCTGCGGCGCCATGGGCACCCTGCTCTACGGGGCTCTTTCCCTTCTCGAACGGAGGTTCGTCTGGTGGCGCGCGGACTGAGATTCCTTCGTTCCGCCTGGCCGGTCGTCGCTGCGCTCGCGCTGCTGCTGCTCCTGTGGCAGTTCGGCGCCGCGGCGCTCGACATCCCGACCTATATCCTGCCGCGCCCAGCGGAAATCGCCGTCACCGCGGTCGCGAAATGGCCGCTGCTCGGCAATGCGCTGATAGTGACGCTGATCGAAGCGGTCGGCGGCTTCCTGCTCGGGGCGGCGATCGGGATCGTGCTCGCCGTCCTCATGATCCTGATGCCGCCGCTCGAAGCCCTGCTGATGCCGATCGCGGTCGTCATCAACGCCGTGCCGTCGATCGCGTTCGTGCCGCTCGTGCTTTTGTGGTTCGGCCTCGGAATGGAATCGAAGATCGCGATCGGCGCGCTGGCCGTGGTCCTCGTCGTGCTGCTGAACCTGCTTGCCGGGCTGAAGCGGCCCGAGGCCGATGCGATCAATCTGATGCGTTCGTTCGGCGCGGGGCGCCTTGGCATCCTCTGGCGCCTGCAACTGCCGGCGGCGATGCCTGGTCTCGTCACCGGTCTTCGGGTCGGCCTCGCGCGCAGCACGATCGCCGTCATCGTCGCGGAAATGATGGGCGCCTATAGCGGCATCGGCCAGGTCATCTATCAGGCGACCGGGCAGGTCGATTATCTGACGGTCTGGGCGGCGGTTTTCGTCGCGTCGCTGGGCAGCCTCGCTCTTTATGGCGTGCTGGTCGCGATCGACCGCAAACTCGTATGGTGGAGGTGAGGATGGCGTTTCCGACCAATATGGATCCAGCGCTCGAAGTGGCCCCGACAAGCGAGGCGGCGCTCAGGATCCAGCTCGCCGCCTGCTTCCGCCTTGTCGCCCATTTCGGCATGGACGACCTCATCTACAACCACATCTCCGTCCGCCTGCCCGGCCCGGAGCATCACTTCCTCATCAACCCCTATGGCCTGCTCTTTTCGGAGATCGACGCTTCGTCCTTCGTCAAGATCGATTTCGACGGCAACAAGGTCGAGCCGAGCGAGCATGAGGTGAACCAGGCCGGCTTCATCATTCACAGCGCGATCCACTCAGGACGCGAGGATGCGCTCTGCGTGCTGCACACCCATTCGGAGGCGGCGACCGCCATCTCGGCGCTTGAGGAGGGACTGCTGCCCCTCAGCCAGTTCGCCATGCGCTACCAGGGCCATATGGGACTGCACGACTATGAGGGCGTCGCCATCGACACCGACGAACGCCAGCGCCTGATCAACGATATCGGTCCGCACAACACGCTGGTGCTTCGCAACCACGGCGTGCTCACCGTCGGCCAAACGATCCAGGAGGCCTTTATCCTGATGTATTATTTCGAGAAGGCGGCGCGCGTCCAGTTGCTCGCTCAAGGCGCTGTTGCGGGCGGGGCGCATTTCGCCGTTCCTGCACCAGAGGTCACCGACAAGGCGGCGCGGCAGTTCAACGATCATCACGGCGACATCCGCGCGCCCGGCTCGCGCGAATGGCCGGCCTTCATCCGCCTTCTGGACCGGATCGATCCTTCTTATCGAAATTGAGCCGAATCGGCCGGTTGGATGCACAATCGGCGGTCTAGGGTCGAACGGCCGTTTCAAGCGGTCCTGCACACGGTGACGGATAATTATGACAGCGCGAGACGCCATCGCGGCCAGCGATCCAGACGAGGCTGCCCCCCTTCGCGGACGCGGCAGCACGCTTTCCGAGGATCTCCGGTCAGCGCTCGAGGAGATGATCGTCTCCGGCCAGTTGCAACCCGGCACGCGCCTTGACGAAGCCGAGATCGCTGCGAAGTTCAAGGTGTCGCGGACGCCGGTGCGCGAGGCGCTCAAGGCGCTGATCGCCACCGGTCTGGTCGAAGTGAAAAGCCGCCAGGGCGTCACCGTCGCGACGATCTCGATCCCGATCCTGCTCGAAATGTTCGAGATGATGGCAGCGCTCGAGGGACTCTGCGCCAAACTAGCCGCGCGCCGCGCCACGACATCGGAAAAAGCCAATCTGCGCGCCATCCACGGCCGCTTGATCGAAGCTTTGGACGCGAGCGAGCCCGAGCGCTTCTATGCGATCAACCACGCCTTCCACGACGCGCTTTATGACGCGGCGCATACGCATTTCCTCGCCGGGCAGACCCGCCAGCTACGGCGCCGGGTCGCCGCCTATCGCCGCCATGTCACCCATCAGCCCGGCCGGATGGCGGCGACGATCGGGGAACATGCCCGCATCCTCGAGGCCGTCGAGCGCGCCGATGCCGAAGGCGCGTTCCGCGCGGCCAGCGAGCATGTCAACCTGCTCGGCGACGACATGGCCGACTTCATCTCCTCGCTGCCGCCGGCCTTGACACAGGCGTCCTGACCCTGGGCGACGTCCGTTCAGGCGAGATGATCCTTGAGAACATCCGCCAGCAACGCATTGAATTCGCCTGGGTTCTCCAGCATCGGGAAATGGCCCACGCCTTCCATCAGGCGGACGTCCAATCCGGCGAGTTCGATAAGTTCATTGCGACGGGCCAGAACCGCCGAATTGATCGTCGCCACCGGCAAAGGGCAGAGGTTCCAGCGGGGCCTGATGTTCCATGATAGCAGCGCCTCGAGCGCGCTGAGCGCAGCCTGCGAGTCTGTCGCCGCCATGGCGTTGCCGATCCAGTCGACGAGGTCCGGATCGGTGCCCTTTCCGGCGATCGCCGCGATCATGCCGCGCATCGTGCCCGGGAAATCGGAGCCGAACACGGCCAGCCGCATTGCGATCTCGTGGCTCGGCCGCCCTGCATAGAACGCCGCCTCCGTGAACGTATCGACGCCGATCAATCCGCGGCAGCGTGAACCGAGCCGAAGCGCGGCCTCGAGCGCTACAGCGCCGCCCATCGAATGCCCGACCAGCATGACCTCGTCGGCGCCGATCCAGTCGGCGACCACCGCGACATCGGCGCCGTACTGAGCCATGGACCAGCGGCCCGAGGGGCGAAGCGGGTCGGCCCGTCCGTGCCCCGGCAGGTCGAGCGTCACGACGCGAAAGTCACGCGCGAAATGTTCCGTCTGCCGGTCCCAGAAGGCCGCGCTGCAACTCCAGCCATGGATCAGGATGACGACGGGTCCGGCATTGCCATGCAGCGTGACGGGGATAGCCGCACCGTCCTCCGCCACGACGACTACGGACACGACGTTTTCAGAAGGATGCGCCACCGAGGCAACGACATTGCGCGACATGCCAGCCAATCACCGATCTCATGGACGCGAGCTTATGCGCTCGTCTTCTCCGGAGCATGCTCAAAGCGGCAGCACGCGGAGACTGCTATTTCCGCACGTAGCGGCCTTGACCATGCTTATGCGGAGAATGAATGATTGCATACAGAAACCGCATCTGCGTGGACATGCGATATGACAGAAGTCTCCTCGGCCGAGGCCTTCATGCTGTGCGTGCGGGCTTGACGCCGCATGTCCGGCCCGACTAGCTTTTGCGATGCAGCATCGAACCCGAAAACGGGAGATGCCGCAGTGATCGCGACATTGAGAAAGTTCGTTTCAAATCGTCCCCCGATTGCGAAGGGCATGAAGCCTGGCGTCGGTATCCAGCTTGGAAAGCAGGATCCGCCATGGTGAAAGACGGCAAGCAGCATCTCGCCAGCCTCCGCGACAGCCGCACGATCTATATCGACGGGCGCAAGGTCGCCGACGTGACCACAGACCCGGCGTTCGCGAATGCGGTCGCGACATCGGCCGCCTTCTACGACTACCAGGCGGCGCCGGAGAATATCGAGGCCATGACCTTCCGCTCGCCGACCTCCGGCGATCAGGTCAGCCGCGCCTGGCATCTGCCGCGCAATCATCGCGAACTGGCCGAACGGCGCGAGGCGCTGACGCGCTGGGCCGAGATGACCTGTGGCATGGTCGGCCGCTCACCCGATCACGTCGCCTCAACGCTGGCCGGGTTCCGCATGGGCCTGCCAGCGTTTCGCGACTATGATCCGGCGCGCGCCGGCGCGGTCGAATCCTATTTCGACTATGCGCGCGACAATGACCTCTATCTCTCTTACGTCATCATCAATCCGCAGTCGGACAAGGCGAAGTCAGCCGGCGGGCAGCCCGATGCGCATCTCGTCGCCTCAATCGTCGACGAGGATGCGGCCGGCATCACCATCCGCGGCGCCAAGATGCTGGCGACGAGCGGCATCATGGCCAATGAGATCATGGTCTCGGGCTTCAACGCGCTGCAGGCCGGCGACGAGGCCTATGCCTTCACGGCGGTGTTGCCGATCGGCGCGAAGGGCCTGACGCTGATGTCGCGTCGCAGCTATGAGCAGGCGGCGACGTCGGAGTTTGATTATCCGCTGTCGACCCGCTTCGACGAGAATGATGCGGTGGTCTATTTCGACGACGTGAAGATCCCGTGGGACCACGTCTTCGTCTACAGGGACCTCAAGATGGCGCAGGCGCAGTGGCACGACAGCCGCGCGCATGTGATGCAGAACTACCAGTGCATGATCCGCCTGATGGTGAAGCTCAAATTCCTGCTCGGCATCACGCGCAAGATCGCCGAGACCAACAACATCATCAACTACCCACAGGTCCGCGAAACGCTTGGGCTGGTCGCGGCCAAGGTCAACAATATCGAGGCGCTCGTCGTCGCGATGGAAGCGGCGGGCGAGCATTTCAACGGCTATTACGTCCCCAATCGGACGATCCTCTGCACCGCGCAGGTGATCGCGCAGACGACCTATCCAGAGGTGGTGGAAGCACTGCGCACGCTTTCGGGCGGCGGCATGATCATGGTGCCCTCCTCCTATGCCGATTTCGAGACGCCGGAGACCCGCGCCATCATCGAGAAGACGCAGCGCTCGATCGTTACCAATTCGGAAGGGCGCGTGAAGCTGATGAAGCTCGCCTGGGACGCTGTCGGCTCCGAGTTCGGCTCGCGGCATCTCCAATACGAGATGTTCTATTCCGGGCCGACCTTCGTCACGCGCGGCAACTCGTTCCGCTTCTTCGACTGGGATGGCGTCAAGGGCGCGGTCGACGGCTTCATGGAGACCTATGGCCTGCCGGCCCCCGGTCTCCGTTCGGCCGCGGAATGAACGTCATGAATACCGCGGATAGGCCGTCCCGGGAGACGATCGCGCGTCTCGCCTTCGTCGATCATGGCCGCGACAGCCTTCAGCTTGCGAGCGATGGTCCGCTCGCCGGGCTGGACTTTGCGGTGAAGGACCTCATCGACATCGCTGGCTATCAATCGGCCTGGGGCAATCCCGACCGTCTGCGCGATGCACCGCCGGCCATCGCGACGGCGCCGGCCGTGCTGGTGCCCCTGATGGCCGGCGCGCGCATGGCCGGCAAGACCGCGACCGACGAACTCGCCTGCGGCATGTTCGGGATGAACCCGCATTTCGGCATCCCGATCAACCCGGCCGCGCCGGATCGCGTGCCTGGCGGCTCGTCGAGCGGCTCTGCATCGGCGGTCGCCGCGGGGCTCGTCGATTTCGCGCTCGGTTCGGACACCGGCGGCTCGATCCGCGCACCGGCGAGCTTCTGCGGCCTCTATGGTTTGCGTACGACGCATGGCCGCGTCTCCGTCGCCGGCGTGATGCCGATGGCGCCGAGTTTCGACACTGTCGGCTGGCTGACGCGCGACATCGCGATGATGAAGCGGGTCAGCACCTGCTATTTCGGTCCGATCGGGCCGGAGGCCGCACCCCGGCTGATGATTGCCCGCGACGCCTTCGATATTCCCGAGCACGGCATCGGCGCGGCGCTGCTGCCGATCGCGAAGGGCCTCGGCGTCTCCACCGAGATCGCTCTCTACGAGGAAGGTGTCCAGTACTGGCTGGAGACCTTCCGCCCGCTGCAGCTGCACGACCTCTACGCAACGCTCGGCGCCTTCGCGACCGCGCCGGACCGGCGGCTGTCACAGGCCGTTGCCGAACGGTTTGCGCTCGCCGCGACGGTCAAAGCTGAGGCCGTCGCCGCAGCAATGCCCCGCCGCGAGGCCTTGACCGACCGGCTCGTCGCCCTGCTCGGCGATGACGGCATCATCGTCCTGCCGACGGTGCATGACCTGCCGCCACTGCGCGATGCGCCCGTATCCGCGCAGATCGCCTTCCGGGAGAAGACGCTGGCGCTTACGGCCGTCGCCAGCCTGACACGCCTGCCGCAACTGGCGATCCCCGCCACGACATTCGAGGACTGCCCGGTCGGCCTGTCGCTGATCGGCGGTCCGCGCAGCGAGAAGCGGTTGATCGCCTTTGCAGAAACTCTGGGTGACCTCACCCGCAAGGCTGGCGCATGACGCCGATCGCCGATGGCATCCGCGACTTTGTCGGCTATGGCCGAACGCCGCCAGACCCGCGCTGGCCCGGCGGTGCCCGGCTGGCCCTCGTCATCGTGCTCAATGTCGAGGAAGGTGCCGAGCCTTCGATTCCTGACGGCGACGAGGCCAGCGAAGCCGCGCTGACCGACGCCATCCCGGGCGAAGTCGGCGGCGGGCGCCGAGACTTCGTGGCCGAGACGTTGTTCGAATATGGGTCGCGCGTCGGATTCTGGCGGCTCACCGAACTCTTCGCCGAACGCGGCGTCCCCTTGACGATCAATGCCTGCGCCGCCGCGCTGCGCCGCAATGGCGAAATCGCTGCGGCGATCCGCGAGGGCGGGCTCGATCTCTGCTGCCATGGCGACCGCTTCCTGCGCCACTACCGCATGAACGAGGCCGAGGAGCGCGCCGCAATCGCCGCCGCCTATCGCGGCATCGTCGAGACGATCGGCCGGCCGCCGCTCGGCTGGCAGAGCCGCTATTCATCCAGCGAGGCGACCCGCGCGCTGCTCGTCGAGCATGGCGGCTTTCTCTACGATTCCGACAGCTATGCCGACGACCTGCCCTATTGGGTGAGGCTCGGCGACGCACCGCACCTCGTCGTGCCGCATTCCTTCACGCATAACGACAACCGTCTCGCCACCGCGAAGCTCGGCACCGCCGAAGACTTCTACGATCACCTCGCGAGCGCCTTCCGCGTGCTGCATGCCGAGAGCCGGCGCCGCCCGCGCATGATGACGGTGAGCCTGCACAGCCGTATCTCGGGCCAGCCCTCACGTTTCGAAGCGGTTCAGCGCTTTCTCGATCTGGTTGCGGCCCATGATGACGTCTGGTGCGCTGGCCGCTCGGAGGTCGCCCGGCACTGGATCGCGACGCATCCGGCGGGAAACGCGTCATGAGCCGGACCATCATCAGCGGCGGGCTCGTCGCCGATCTTGCGACGGGAACGGTGACGGCGCGCGACCTTCTGGTCGAGGGTGGGCGGATCGCTGCCATGGGCCCCTCCGGCAGCCTCGACAGCGGCGATGCCGCACAGCATGACGCCACCGACCGGATGATCCTGCCTGGCTTCGTCAACAGCCATACGCACGGCCATGCCAACCTCATGAAAGGCGTCGCCGACCGCTGGACGCTCGAAGCCTCTCTTACCAACGGCCCATGGATGGGCGGCGCGCGCGACGCGGAGACGATCTATCTCTCGACGCTGATCGGCGCCGTGGACATGCTGTCGAAGGGCTGCACCGCCTGCTTCGACCTCGTCTACGAGTTCCCCCGCCCGACCGTCGAAGGCTTCATGGCGGTGGCGCGGGCCTATGCGGACGCCGGCATCAAGGCGATGCTCGCGCCGATGGTCGCCGACAAGACACTGTTCATGGCCATTCCCGGCCTGACCGACTCCCTCCCGGCTGACCTCCGCGAGACCGTCGGCCGCTTCGCGCTCGGCAATGGCGATGCGACGCTCGAAGCGGTCGAGACCATCATCGCCGAGCGGGCCAACCTGCCACCCGGCATTTCCTTGGCGCTGGCACCGACCATTCCGCATCATTGCTCGCAAGGGTTTCTGCTGCGCCATGCCGAGCTCGCCGAGAGCCATGGCCTGCCGCTTCATATGCATGTCGCGGAATCGCGGCTGCAGGCCACTGTCGCGCGTGATCTCTGGGGCCAATCGCCCGTGGCCTATCTCGCCGAGCGCGGCGTTCTAGGGACCCATTTCATCGCGGCGCACGCCGTCTGGCTCGACGGCGCCGATCTCGACCTGCTGGCGCGCCGTGGCTGCCGCGTCGCTCATATCCCGGCCTCGAATTTCCGCCTTGGTGCCGGCATCGCGCATGTGCGACCCATGCTGGAACGAGGCATCGGTGTCGGCCTCGCGACGGACGGCGCCAATTCCTCGGACGCGCTCTCGATGACGCAAGCGATCCGCCTCGCCTCCTATGCCTCGCGCGCCTTCGACGCGCCCCGCGAGACCTGGCTCGGCGCCGCGGAAACGCTTCGCCTCGCCACGGCCGGCGGCGCCGATTTGCTCGGCCTGCCGCGCTCCGGCCGGATCGAGGTCGGTGCATCCGCCGATCTCGTCTTCTTCGACCTTGGCCATATCGACTTCCTGCCGCTTGTCGACCCGCTCAACCAGGTGGTGACGGCGGCCGATTCCGGCGCGATCAGCGATGTCATGGTCGATGGCCGGTTCGCGCTGCGCGACCGTCAGCTGACACGGGTCGATCTGCCTAGCCTTCGCACCCGTGCAAGCGAGGCTGTCGCCCGGCTCGGTCATAGCCTCGCCGACGCGCGGGCGATCGCGGCGCGGCTCGAACCCCATGTCGTCGCCTTCGCCCGCAGCCAGCGCCACAAGCCGCTACCCATCAATCGTTTCCTGTCCGTCGAAAGGGAAATCCAGTCATGACAAGCCCTGTCGACCCGACGGACTTTCGCCGCGCCTGTTCGTTCTTTCCCACCGGCGTCGCCGTCGTCACGACCCATCACGGCGACGTCTTCGCAGGGATGACGATCAACTCCTTTGCTTCGGTCTCCCTTCAGCCTCCGCTGGTGCTTTGGAGCATCCGGGAGAACGCCCGCTCGCGCGCGATCTTCGAGGGCGCCGGACGTTTTGCCATCAACATGCTCTCCAGCGAACAGATGGACGAGGCGCGCCATTTCTCGAAGCACACGCTGGAGGCGTTCGACGGCGAGCCGATGGTGATTTCGGAGCGCGGCCTGCCGCTCCTGCCCGGCGCGCTCGTTCATCTCGAATGCGAGACACGAGCGATCCATGACGGCGGCGACCATCGCATCATGATCGGCGAAGTCGTCGCGCTTTCCGCGCGCGAGGGCGATCCGCTCATCTTCTTCAACGGCCGCCTCTCGGCCGGCTTTCACGCCTTCGAAAAGAGCTGATCTCATGAGCATCGCCCGCATCGGCCATATAACACCCTCCTCCAACACGCAGCTGGAGCCGCTGACCTATGCGATGAACCGATCGCTGGACGGGCAGCTCGCGCATCATTTCTCGCGCATCCGCGTCACGCATCTGGCGCTCGAGGCGGCCTCCGACGCCCAGTTCCGGCTCGAGACGATGCTGACCGGCGCCCGGCTGCTGGCCGACGCGCCGCTCGCCGGCATCATCTGGAACGGCACCTCGGCAAGCTGGCGCGGGCTTGAGAACGACCTCGCGCTCTGCGAAGCGATCACCCGCGAGACCGGCCTGCCCGCCTCGACCTCGACGCTCGCCTTCTATCGCGCGTTTCGAACCTTCGGCTGGAAGAGCGTGGCGCTCGCGGTTCCCTATACCGAGGACATCACGCGGGACATCGCGAAAGAGTATACGCGTCAGGGCTTTCCGGTCACCGGCTCGGCTTCGCTCGGCATCCGCGAGAATGTCGGCATCGGCGCCGCGCCGGCCGACGAGATCCGCAGGGTGCTGCGTTCGGCGGCCGCGAGCGGCCCGGACTGCATTGCCGTCGTCTGCACCAACTTCAACGCCACCGAACTCGTGGAGGAGATGGAAGCCGAACTCGGCATTCCCATCGTCGATTCCATCGCGGTCACATTCTGGGAGGCCTGCAGGCTCGCCGGGCTCTCGGCGCCAGTTCCAGGCTGGGGCAAGCTCCTTGCATCAGGCGTGACGGCTTCGGCCTGAAACTGGGTAACGACTGAATTAGGGAAATGATGGCCAAGGAAATCTTCGTCGCCTACGGCGTCGATGTCGACGCGGTCGCCGGCTGGCTCGGCTCCTATGGAGGCGAGGACAGTCCCTGCGACATTTCCCGCGGCGTCTTTGCCGGAGAAGTGGGCACGCCGCGGCTGTTGAAGCTGTTCGATCGCTTCGGCATCAAGACGACGTGGTTCATTCCGGGTCATTCGATCGAGACTTTCCCGGACGAGATGGCAGCGGTCGCGGCGGCCGGTCACGAGATCGGCATGCATGGCTACAGCCATGAGAACCCGCTGATGATGACGCGCGACCAGGAAGCGGCCGTCCTCGACAAGTCGATCGCGCTCATCGAGAAGCTGCAGGGTCGCAAGCCGTCAGGCTATGTCGCGCCGTGGTGGGAGTTCTCCAACACGACGATCGAGATGCTGATCGAACGCGGCATCATCTACGACCATTCGCTGATGCATAACGATTTCTTCCCCTACTACGCGCGGACTGGGGAAAGCTGGTCGAAGATCGACTATGGCAAGCCGGCCGAGACCTGGATGACCCCGATGAACCGCGGCACCGAGACACCGCTCGTCGAGATTCCGGCCTCCTGGTATATCGACGACCTGCCGCCGATGATGTTCATGAAGGCGGCGCCGAACAGCCATGGTTTCGTCAACCCGCGCGACATCGAGGAGCTCTGGCGCGATCAGTTCGACTGGATCTATCGCGAATACGACTATGCCGTTTTCACGATCACCATCCATCCGGACGTTTCCGGCCGCCCGCAGGTTCTGATGATGCATGAGCGCCTGTTCGGCCATATGGCCAAGCATCCGGGCGTCAAGTTCGTCACCTTCGAAGACATCGCCAAGGACTTCCTTGTGCGCCACCCCAAGGGAACGCCTGGCCCGAAGCCGTAAGCGGCCGATTGAGCAAGAGTGGTCGCATGCGCGCCGGGCATGCGGCCTATTCCTCGAAACGGCCCGAGGTCTCGCGGTCGCGTTCATATCGCCTTGCCAGGGGAAAGGGAGGCAACCAGGACTCGCGGCGGATGACCCAGCTTTCATAAGTGGGCTGCATCTGGTCTGGAGCATCCAGTGAGCCCAGATTGACCTCGATTTCATCGTCGGTGCGGGCAAAGACCGACGAACCGCAGCGGGGACAAAAGCAACGGCCGGCATAAGATCGCGTTTCGCCCTCGACTGTCACCGCCTGTTCGGGAAAGATCGCCGAGGCGTGGAAAAGAGCGCCGTGAAACTTGCGGCAATCGAGGCAGTGACAGATGCCGACCCTATAGGGACGGCCCGAAGCGACGAAACGGACATCGCCGCACAGGCATCCACCGCTGAATTGTTCCACGATGCGTTTCCTTTGCATTTCGTCCGGCAGGATATCGTCAACCGGCAACCCGCTCGAGGGTTTCCGATAATCGCCAGGGGTAAGGTCCTTCGATGTGCGGCCTTTGCGGAATTTTCACCGAAATGCACTGGACGGCCGCGCCTGTATCGACAGCCCGCCCCGGTCTCGGCCGAACCCAGCTCGCCGCGGCGGCTGCTGAAATCGCGGCGGAATCCGGCGTGCGCGTCGCCGTCTGGGGCCAGGGGTTTCGCGTGATCGGTCCGACCGGCCGCACCGAGATCGTGGCCGATCTCGCAGCGCTCTGGCGGGCCATCGACCGGCTCGGCCGGGCGCAGCCTGATCCTCTCGGCGAGCCCCGATGATGAGCGAACCCATCGCAGTCGATATTCTCACCGGCTTTCTCGGCAGCGGCAAGACGAGCATGATCCGGCGGCTGGTCGAGGGGGGCGCGCTTCGCGAGACCGCGATCCTCGTCAACGAATTCGCCGACCTGCCGGTCGATGGTCAGTTGATCGGGCTTTCCGGGGCCTCCGCCTCGATTGTCGGCGACCGCTGCCTCTGCTGCGTCACCGACGGCAATCTACGCGCCGCCATCATTGCGCTGATCGAGGGGCAGGCGGACGGGAGGACGCCGTCGTTCCGCCGCATCCTGATCGAGACGTCCGGGATCGCCGATCCGACTCCGCTGATCGCGACGCTCGCGACCGATCCCATCCTCAAGGCTCGTGTCCGGCTTGGCCGCGTGGTGACGCTGATCGATCTTTGCCACGGCGCCACCACGCTCGATGAATCAGCCGAGGCCATGGCGCAGCTCATCGCCGCCGATATCGTCCTCTTGACCAAGGCCGAGCTTGCCGAGGCCGGCGCGGCGGAGCGCCTCGCGGACCGCATCGGTGCCGTCAACCCGATCGCCCGCACCTTCGCGGCCGGCGGGTTCGATCCGTTCGATCGCGCACTGCTGCCTGATCAGGCCCTGCCGCCCCGTGCCGCCCGCGCCTTCATGGCGACCCCGGCAGCGCCCCGGCATGACCGGATCGCTGCATCCGTGCTGACCACGGACGCGCCCGTTGCCTGGGCGCGCTTCGCCGCCTGGCTGTCGCTGCTTCTGCATCGGCACGGCGATACGATCCTGCGGATCAAGGGCTCGGTGGGCATTGAGATGCAGGACGGTCCCGCCGCCGTCGTGATCCAGTCGGTGCGACATGTCGTGCATAAGCCCGAGCATGTGCCTGCTGACCCCGGCACATCTCGGACCGCGCTGGTGGTCATCGCGCGCGGCCTCGATCACGAACGGCTGGCAGCTTCGTTCCATCGCCATGTGACGACAGACAAAGGCGTCGATATCGCGCAGTGAAGCGCTGCCGATTGATCAATGGGCAGCCGATGCACAGCGTTTCGGCAGCACATCGATGGCCCCGTCCGGTATTCGGCCGTCGCCGGTTGGTATGCGGATTGCTTGGAAGAGTGTCGTCCGATCGACCGGAAAACCGGATCGGGCATTCCCGAACAAACAGCCCGGCGCGCAGCGCCGCGAAGTCGTCCGCCTGGCGCAAGCCCATGACGCGGACGGGTCTGGAGTGCGTCGCATGACGATGAACAGCCTCGACGAATTGACGAAGCGAGTGCGCTTCGAGCTCGATTGCGTCGCCTATCCGGCGCGTGAATGGGTGACGCCGCGTTCGCGGGATGGCGAGGCGGTGCTGGATGTGCTCATCGTCGGGGGCGGGCAGAACGGCCTTTCCCTCGCTTTCCGGCTGCTCCGCGAACGCGTCACCAATATCCGTGTGCTGGATCGGAGCCCGGCCGGCCAGGCGGGGCCATGGATCAACTATGCCCGCATGCAGACGCTGCGGACGCCGAAGCATGTGTCGGGCCCCGAACTCGGCCTGCCGAGCCTCTCCATCCGCGCCTGGTACGAGGCGAGGTTCGGGGCCGAGGCCTGGGCCGGCGTCGGCAAGATCCCGCGCCAGCATTGGCATGACTATCTCGGCTGGCTGCAGGCCACCGTCGCCATCGACGTCACCAACGACGCCGCGGTGATCGATATCGAGCCGCTGGCGGACGACCTCTTCGCCGTCCACGCCGTGATCGCCAGCAAGCCGGAGCGGCTGCTGACGCGCCATGTCGTGCTGGCAACCGGAATCGAGGGCGCGGGGCAATGGCAGGTGCCCGCCATGATTGCCGATGCCCTGCCCAAGGAGCGCTATGCCCACACGGCCGAGACGATCGATTTTGCCGCGCTGAACGGCAAGCGCGTTGGCGTGATCGGCGCCGGGGCCTCGGCGTTCGACAATGCCGCGATGGCGCTGGAAGCCGGAGCGCGCGCCGTCGACCTCTTCGCACGGCGAAAATCGCTGCCGAAGGTCAACCCGAACCGCTACATCGAAACGACCGGCTACATCCGTCATTTCGCCGATCTCGACGATGCCGTGAAATGGCGGTTTATGCGCCGCTTCTTCGCGCTCAACCAGCCGCCGCCGCAGGATACGTTCGAGCGCTGCGCCCGTTTCGAGGCCTTCGATCTCCATCTCGGCAGCCCGATCGAGAGCGTTTCATTTGAGGATGGGAGCGTCCGCCTCGGCGCGCCCGGCGGGGTGTTCGACTACGATTTCCTGATCGTCGGCACCGGCTTCGTCGTCGACTTGAGCCTGCGGCCGGAGCTGGCGCGCTTTGCCGACAAGATCGCCCGGTGGTCGGATCGCCATCAACCATCAGCGGGCGACGAAAGCCCGGCGCTCGGAGCCTATCCTTACCTTTCGGGCTCGTTCCAGTTCACCGAGAAGGAACCGGGCACGGCGCCCTTTCTCTCGCGGCTCTACTGCCACTCCTTCGGCGCCATGATGAGCCTCGGCGCGACAGCCGGCATCTCGCAGCTCAAATTTTCCACCGAACGCATAGCCTTCGGCATCACGCGGCAGCTCTTTCGCGACGATGCCGAGGCCTTCCTGGCCGGCCTCGACAGTTATGACGAGGTCGAGCTCGACATTTCCGCCTTCGAAGCGCGGCGCGCCGCCCGCGCCGCGAAAGTCGCCTGAAAGGATCAATGAAGCGACATGGTCACCGTCACCGACCGCGCCCAGCGCATCACCGAATCCGCCGAGAAGATCGAAAGTCCATTCATCCTCGATCCAACGCTCTGCCTCTACAGCCCGCAGGATAATGTCGACAGCCTCACCCATCCGCGCATCGCGGCCTGGCTCGACTTCATCCGCGACGACTACGAGCCGGAGCTGCCGGCGGCGAAGCGCAAGGTTTTGCTCTTCATGCCGTGCACGAAGACAAAGCCCTATCCCTTTTCGTCCGAACATAAGGCGATCAACCAACGCCTCGCCGACAGCGGATTTCGCCCGACCGCGCGGCTCGACCTGCCGCAGGAATTGCAGGCACGGCTCGGACCGGAATTCTCGCAGGATGTGCTCAATCTCTCGCCACTGATCGACGATGCCGGCACGCTGGTCCACCGCATGGTGATCTCCGAGCCGATGGGGGTCGTACCCTATGAGCATATCATAGACTATCCCGGCGGCCCCTCGCCGGCCACGGCCTATGATGATCCCGGCCTCTTCGAGAAGCGCGGCAATGCCGTGTCACCCTGGCGCGCCGATTCGACCGCCGTGGCCATCTCGAAGACGCGCTGGAAATGGGGCGACGAGGAGCGGCGCCACTACGCGCTGATGCACAACGCGATGGCCGAGGCGGTCGCCGCCGTGGTCGGGCGCATCGGGCATCACTATGACGATGTCGTCTCCTGGGTGGCGCCGGGCCTGACGCATCGGAGCTTCGTGATCGGCAAAGGCGAGCGCGCCGCCAACAATGTCGCCGCGACCCGCAAGGTCGGCTCCGGTCGCGTCGACCTCATCGGCGCCAACGATCATCTGGGTGAAGACGCCGCCATCGTCTGCCTGCCGACGCTCGACCAGTGCAAGGACGCCATCGATCGGCTGTCGGCCCGGCTCGGCATCGACACGGTTCAGGCGACCGGCATCTATGCCCGCGGCGGCGCAAACGCGACGCCGCTCGCCCTTCCCGAACTCCTCGACGTGCTCGTCGCGCGGCTGCGCGACCACAAGGACCAGTGACAATGACGCTTCTGAAATTGACCATCGGCGCCAGCGACAGCGACCGCACGAGACCGATCGCCAATGGCGAGGTCAAGATTGCCGGTGTCGATCCCGACGTGACGCTGATGGGCGTGCAGGCGCTGTTCAACAAGCAGCTCGGCTCACATCATTTCGATGCCTGCGAATTCCCGCTCGCCACCTATCTGCGCACGCTGGAGCGGCCCGACCGCCCCTATCTCGCTGTGCCGATCTTCCCCTCGCGGCATTTCCGCTTTTCCAGCGTCTTCATCAACAAGGCGAGCGGCATCAGGACGCCGGCCGACATGGCCGACAAGCGCATCGGCCTGATGGTGTTCGACATGGCCGCCGCGGTCTGGCAGCGCGGCTTCTTCGAGGAACATTATGGCCTCGACCGCACCGCGCCTGTTTATGTTACCGGCGGGCTGGAAGCGCCGCGCACCGGGGACGAGCACCCGCAGGTCTATCCCGAAAAGTTCAAGGTCGAGCGGACCGACGAGCCTCTGGCGCAGATGCTGGCGAGCGGCGAGATCGACGCGCTCTACACCGCCCGTGCGCCGAGCACCTGGCCGTCCGAGACGGTCGGCCGCCTGTTCGAGGATCCGAAGACGGCCGAGCTCGATTATTTCCGCAAGACCGGCATCTTCCCGCCGATGCATGTCCTCGCGGTCAAACGGCCGATCGCCGAAGCCAATCCCGGTTTGACCAAAGCTCTGTTCGTTGCTTTCGCCGAGGCGCAGACCGTCGCGCGGGTGAAGCTGTTCGACCAGGTGGCACTTTCGACCATGCTGCCCTGGGCACTTGAATCGCTGCTGGAAGCCGAGCGCGAACTCGGGACGGACTATTGGCCGGTCGGGTTTGCCAAGAACCGTGCGATGCTCGAGGTCATCATCCGCTACCTGAACGAGGACGGGCTGATCTCGACGGCGTTCAAACCGGAAGATCTGTTCGAGGGCGCGGACATTCTCGCCACCTGAGCGAAGGAGCATGCGATGACCCTTTCGGGCTTTGGCTGGCGCGATCTTTCGACCGATGCGGTTCCCGCTGCCGAGCGGCTCGACTATTGGCGGGAGGCGACGAACAGCCTGTTCCCGCCGACGCAACTGCGTCGCGACGGCTTCGAGGGCTTCTACGGCCATGTCGCCTGGCTCAGCCTCGGCGAGGTGACGATCGCAGACATCGTCTCGACCAGTCTCGATGTCGTGCGCAGCGAGCGCGACATCCATTCTGGCGATGATCGCTGGTATGAGCTGACGATCCAGATCGAAGGCGAATGCGCCTTCTCGCAGGATGGCCGCGATATTGTCACCGGCCCGCGCTCGATGGTTCTCTATGACAGCCGGCGGCCCTATCAGATGCGCTTTCGTGGACCCTATCGGCAAGTCTCGCTGAAAGTGCCGCGCGCGGCGCTGCGCGAGCGTGTGCCCTCTGTCGACCGTTTGGTGGCGCTGCATCTCGCCGCCGACCGCATTCCCGGCCGGTTCATCTATGATTTCGCCAGCGGGCTCTGCGAGCGGCCAAACGAAATTCCGGCCACGCTTTCGAGCCGGATGGAACAGCATGTGCTCGAACTGACCGCGACCGCGCTGATGGACGCGGCGGGCGGCGCGACCATTTCGGCCTCCCATGCCTCGCAGCTCGATCGCATCAAGGCCTATATCCTCGCCCATCTCGACGATGCGGAGCTGTCACCGCGCGACATAGCCGCTGCGCACGGCATCTCGTTGCGCCGTCTCTACGAACTGTTCGAGGGCGAGGACCAGCAGGTCGCCCGCTTCATCCAGACACAGAGGCTTGACCGTATCCGCCGCGAGCTCGCCGATCCGCTGATGCGCGGCTTGCCGATCAATTCGATCGTGCTCCGCCGCGGCTTCAAGGATTTTTCGCATTTCAGCCGGGCTTTCCGCCGCCAGTTCGGCGTCGCGCCCGGGGCGTTCCGATCGTCCTCGTCGCATTGAAGGGGCAGCGCACGCAGCGCCATGGTTTTACGCCAGTACAGCACTGTCCGTTTTCACGGTCGCGCCGCCTAATGCGCTCCGATAATCGCGAGGAGCAGACGAACATGGCCTATCGGGAAATGGACACGCAAGGCTGGCAGGTGCTGGACCGCGCCCATTATCTGCACCCTTTCACGGACCATGCGAGCCTGCGCCAGGGCGGCGCCCGCGTTGCCGTGCGTGGCGAGGGCATCTATGTCTGGGACACCGAGGGCACACGGATCATCGACGGGCTCTCGGGGCTCGGCAATGTGAATATCGGCTATGGCCGGCGCGAACTGGTCGAGGCGGCCGCCGCGCAGATGCTCGAGCTTTCCTACTGCCAGTCCTTCTTCAAGACGACGCATCGTTCGGCAGTGATGCTCGCCGAAAAGCTGACCGCGATGCTGCCGGACAGCCTCAACCACGTCTTCTTCCAGTCATCCGGCTCGGAAGCCAACGAGACGGCGATCCGCCTGACGCGGCACTATTGGGACCTCGCCGGCCAGCCGCAGAAGCGGATGATCATCGGGCGGGAGCTTGCCTATCATGGGTCCACCCATATGGCGGCCAGCCTGTCCGGCATTCCGCCGATGTATGGCGCCGGCGGCGATATCCCGATGCCGAGCGTCACGCATATCAAGACCGCCTATCAGTATCGGAACGGCTTCGGCATGGACCCGGCCGAATTCGGCGTGCTGGCGGCGAGCTGGCTCGAGGACAAGATCCTCGAGCTCGGGCCTGACAATGTCGCGGCCTTCATCGCCGAGCCGTCCCAGAGCGCCGGCGGCGCGCTCTGTCCGCCGGAGACCTATTGGCCGGAGATCCAGCGCATCTGCCGGAAATACGACGTGCTGCTCATCCTGGACGAGGTGGTGATGGGATTTGGCCGAACCGGCCACTGGTTCGGACATCGCCGCTACGGCATCGAGCCCGATATCCTGCAGCTCGGCAAGGCGATCACCTCCGGCTACCTCCCGCTCTCCGCGACGATCATCTCCGACCGAATCGCCGATCTCCTGATCGACAAGGGCGGCGAGTGGGCGCATGGCTACACTTATTCCGGCCACCCGACCTGCTGCGCCGTGGCGCTCGAGAACATCCGCATCCTCGACGATGAGAAGCTGGTCGAGAAGGCCGGCGCGGTGCTCGCGCCCTATTTCAAGGCGAAGCTCGATGCGTTCATCGATCACCCGTTGATCGGCGACGTCCGCTCGGTCGGCCTGATGGGCGGGTTGGAGATCGTCCAGAACAAGGCGACACGCGAGGCATTCCCATATGAGGCCCATATCGGCGACTTCTGCGCCGCTGAGGGCCTGAAGCGCGGCCTCGCCTTCCGGGCCAATGGCGACACGATGAGCCTGATGCCTCCGCTGGTCACCACCATCGAGCAGTTCGACACGATCTTCGACATCGCCCGCGAGGCGCTCGACGCCACCGCCAAGCACTTCGGCGTCGCATGATGACCAAGCCGACCGGCCTCGTCTGGCATGAGCTGCTGATGTGGCACGACACGCATGCGCTGGCCGGCTTCATGCAAGCAGGCCGCGGCGTGATCGAGCCCGACGAGCCTTCGGAAAGCGCGGCCGGCAAGAGGCGGATCAAGAACCTGCTGGATGTCGCAGGGCTGACCGAGCAGTTGCATCTCATCAAGCCAAGGCCGGCGCGCGAGGAAGAGCTGCGCCGCGTTCATCATGCCGATTACATCACGCGGCTGAAGGCGATGAGCGATGCCGATGGCGGCGACGCGGCGCTCGGCGATCCGGTTGGGGTGACGCCCTTCGGGCCCGGCGGCTATGAGATCGCGGCACTGGCCGCCGGCGGCATCCTCGAAGCTGTCGACGCAATCGTCGAGGGCCGCGTCGCCAATGCCTATGCGCTGGTGCGGCCGCCCGGCCACCATGCGGAGGCGGCCCGTGGCTTCGGCTTCTGCATCTTCAATCACGGCGCCCTCGCCGCGCGGCATGCCCAGCTGGCGCATGGGCTCGGGCGCGTCGCAATCCTCGACTGGGACGTCCATCACGGCAATGGCGCGCAATCGATCTTCTGGACCGATCCGAGCGTGCTGACGATCTCGATCCACCAGGACAATTGCTATCCGCCGCAGTCGGGGATGATCGATGATTTCGGTGCGGGACCGGGTTCCGGGTTCAATCTCAACGTGCCGCTGCCGGCCGGCTCCGGCAGCGGCGCCTATCTCGCCGCCATGGACCGCGTCATCCTGCCGAGGCTGAGGGCCTTCGCGCCGGACATGATCATCGTCGCGTCGGGCCTCGATGCCGGCGCCTATGATCCGCAAGGGCGCATGATGCTGGGCGGCAGCGCGTTTGCGGCAATGACGCGGCGTGTCATGGACGTCGCTGAGGATTGTTGCGGCGGACGTCTTTTGCTCACCCACGAGGGCGGCTATCACCGGCCCTCGGTTCCCTTCCTCGGCCTTGCCACCATCGAGACATTGTCCGGCCTCAAGGGCAGTGTCGAAGATCCCTTCGAGCCGATCATCGCCGGGATGTCCGGACAAGACCTGCAGCCGCACCAGGACGCCGCGATCCGGCGTGTCGAGGCGAGGCGCGCGGGGGAATGACGAGAGAAAGCGCCGTGGCCGCGACAACCAGTTTCTATATCGGCGGCGCCTTCGTCGAGCCGCTCTCGGGCGACCGGGCGGGGGTCATCAACCCGGCGACCGAGGAGACGATCGCGACGATCGGCCTTGGCAACGCCGCCGATGTCGATCGCGCCGTCCGGAGCGCCCGCGATGGTTTTCCCGCCTTCGCGGCCACCAGCGTCGCGGAACGGCTGGCGCTCTTCGCTCGCATCGTCGAGGCGTTCAAGGCCCGGCGCGAAGATCTGGCGGCTGCCGTCACGGCCGAAATGGGCTCGCCAAAATGGCTCTCCTGGGAGCTGCAGACGGCCTCCAGCATCGTCTATTTCGAGAGCGCCGCCGAGGTCCTGCGCAATTTCGTCTTTGACGTGCCGCATGGGCAATCGCTGATCACGCATGAGCCAATCGGCGTTTGCGGCCTCATCACGCCCTGGAACTGGCCGCTCAATCAGATCGTCACCAAGCTCGCGCCTGCGCTCGCCGCCGGATGCACGGTCGTGCTGAAACCGTCCGAGCTGTCGCCGCTCTCCGCTCTGATCCTTGCCGAGGTGATGCATGAAGCCGGCGTGCCGCCCGGCGTGTTCAACCTCGTCAATGGCACCGGCCCGGTCGTCGGCGCGGCGATCGCGGCGCATCCCGATATCGACATGGTCTCTTTCACCGGATCGACCCGCGCCGGCATCGCCGTCGCCAAGGCGGCCGCCGACACCGTCAAGCGCATGCATCAGGAACTCGGCGGCAAATCGGCCAACATCGTGCTGCCCGACGCCGATCTCGACCTTGCCGTCAGCGATGGCGTCAAACGCTGCTTCATCAATTCGGGCCAGTCCTGCATCGCGCCGACCCGCATGCTGGTGCACGCGGCGCAGCTCGACGAGGTCATCGACCGAGCGCGGGCCGTCGCGCGGACCATGATCGTCGGCGATCCGACGCGCGCGGAAACCAGCATGGGCCCCGTCGCCGGCAGCGCCCAGTTCGCGAAGGTCGAGGGCATGATCGAGACCGGCATCGCCGAGGGAGCGCGTCTCGTCGAAGGCGGCCCCGGACGGCCCGGGAATCTCAATCGCGGCTTCTTCGTCCGGCCGACCATCTTCGCAGATGTGACACCTGACATGACCATCGCGCGGCAGGAGATCTTCGGGCCCGTCCTCTCGATCCTCACCTATCAGGATGAGGACGAGGCGGTCAGGATCGCCAATGACAGCGCCTATGGCCTTGCCGGCTATGTCTATTCACGCGACGAAGACCATGCCCGCGCCACCGCCCGCCGCATCCGTGCCGGCCGCATCTTCATCAACAATCCCTGGTTCGATTTCGAGGCGCCTTTCGGCGGCTACAAGCAATCCGGCAATGGCCGTGAGCTCGGCGACCACGGCATGCGCGAGTTCCTCGAGGTGAAGGCCGTGCTGGGCTGGGACAAGGAGGCGGCGCGATGATGCTGCGGGCGCCGTGCGGGATGGCCCCCTCCATCACCCTCCCCCGCTGCGCGGGAGAGGGGACCGACCGCACCCGTCATGAGCAGATGAAGCGCGCCACTTGAATCTGCAGTGACCGACACTTGCTTTTGCACCCTCCTGCCTGCCCATTCAATCCGCCCTTAAGAGGCCTCTCAGAGTGCCATAAGGCGCCTCTGGGGCGAAGTTGGTGATCAGCAGCTCCTTGGCGACCATCGAGCCCTTGGCCGCCAGAGAATAGGACGTGTTGATCTCTTCTATTTCAAGCCGGCTGAAGCACGAACGGATGAATGGTGTGTCGTTAATCGACATGATCACGCGCCCGTCCATACCGGCAATGATCTCCGCGAGAGCCCCATAGTCGGCCTGGGAGAACGCGCCCTGGCCGTAGACTTCCTCGGTTCCATGGTAGGGGGGGTCCAGATAGAAGAGCGTGGCCGGACGATCATAGCGGTGAATGAGATCGCCATAGGGCAGACACTCGATCACGACGCCCGCGAGGCGCTCGTGAACTGCCTCCAGCAACGGCCCCAATGCAGTGACGTCGAACCGGGCCGCGCGGCCGTGTTGGACGCCGAAGTGCCGGCCGACGACCTTGCCCCCGAATGCCGTCCGCTGAAGGTAGAGAAAGCGGGCGGCTCTCTCCAGATCGGTCAAGGTCGATGGGTCGGTGCGGACAAGGCGCTCGAATTCTCTTCGGCTAGTAATCTGGAACCGAAGGAAGTCGACGAAGGCGATGTAGTGGCGTTGCAAGACCCGGAAAAAGCCGATCACGTCGCCAGATAGATCGTTGATGACCTCGGCCTTCGGAGCGCGGCTGCGGCGGAGGAATATGCCACCCATTCCCACAAAGGGCTCCGCGTAGGTGTCGTGAGGTACGGCATCAATCCTCTTGGCGATCCGCTCGGCGAGGTTCCTCTTGCCGCCAATGTAGGCGGCGAGGGGTTTCACGGGATCAACAAGCCGAAAGTCTGAATTCTCCATATCGAAATAGGCTCGAATCATGTCTCGTCAGCCGGCTGTGCACAGCAGCGGCGAGCGCGACGTTGAACGTTTTGGCGTCGGGCGGGGAAGATCTTGCCGGATTGGCCCCGCAGTCCGGAACAGCCCAGCTGAACCGGGCCGCTCGCTCCACATTGTCTGCTATCCCGGTCGGTCGTTCTCCGCCCGAACGCCGCTACAAGGCGACGGTGTCGGCCAGCCAGGAAGCCGTCATTCCGCCGGCAGCCAGCCGTTGGCGTCGATGATCGGCATCACGCCCGCCGTCACGACGAGGTCCATCGCCGCCTGCACCAGGTGCACGCCGTCCTGCATCTGGCTTGACGGGCACTGGTTGGCGGCGATGTCGGCGGCATCCGCGACCGGGTCGGCCAGTTGCAGCACGATCGGCAGCGGGTCGACGACATGGCCCGGATAGGCGGCCGCGAGTGCGGTGTAGAGGTCGCGGCAGCGCTGGCGCTGCGTTGTCGTCTGCCCACCGCGCGGCATGGGCGCCACGATGACGTAGCGCGTATGGCCGTTGGCGAGCACGGCATTGACCATCGTGGCGTAGTTGGCGAGGTCATCGGCGATGTCGGTCGCAGCGCCGTTGTCGTCTCCGTCCCAGTGCAGGAACGTAGCCGTCGGCCAGGCTGCGATGGCCGTCGTTGCGACGGACACCTGAGAGGCGAGCGTCGAGCCACCAACACCCGTGTTGAGCACCAGGCGCCTCCGGAGCCGCCCGATCGACAGCGGCAGGCCGACATTGCCGGCGCCGCCGACATAGCTGTCGCCGGCGGAGATGATCGGGTAGCGCGCATTGGCGAGGCCCTGGATCTCGGCCGAGGTCTTGGTCACCTTGAAGATGGTGACCTTCCAGATTTCGCCGTCCACGACGGGT